>OBZE01000589.1_pt1 | contig 10836 bp, 7 predicted proteins | sample 1476901 | NCBI WGS metagenome assembly OBZE01 (sample SAMEA2580235, study PRJEB22360) | human gut metagenome | biome: human gut; feature: human-associated habitat; material: faeces | place: Denmark | collected 2008/2010 | reverse complement strand
ACTTTGTTAACCTTAAATCTAATACTATTATGAAAAAACCACGATGCAAAGATACGTTCGTCAAGACCATTTGTCAAGTCTTTTGCAACTAATATATGTTAAGTAACATATCGATGCTTGCCAAAAAGTGTTACACAACACAAAACTCTATATATTACAATCAAAATCTTCTAATTTTAACGATGATTAGGTCCCTTTTATAGGACTGCTAAAGGGAAAGACGTTCTTTGAGTAGCTTATAGCCAGCGCTACTGGCACGAAGATAGGTTCCATCCTTTAATCGTACTTGATAGGTTTCTTTTCCGAATAGTTCTACTCGCAATATCTGTTCCGTATTAACGATATAAGAGCGATGTATACGAACGAACTCCGGAGAAGGAAGGCTTCGCTCGAAATACTTCATGGTTTGCTCCTTTACGTGCTGACCGGAAGTGGTGAATAAGGTCACATAGTCGCCACATGCTTGCAAATAGAATATCTCTTTTATCGGGATGATATGAATACGTGTCCCGTCTTTTACGGATATACGATCTAGAATCTCCTCCGGAACGGTAGCCGGGGGAGGTGCCGTCTTTTCCTCCATTTGTCTCACGATAAGCTCCGCCTCACTCTTTCTTTCCCGGCTGGCATACCATTGGGATAGAATGATCCATGCCATTAGGCCGAACAGGAATCGAAAAGGAATCGTGATCGAGAATTCCTCCCAATCTTCCAATCCGAATATTTGTAGCAAGATCGAGCATCCGGCTATGCAAGCGATTTGTACGAGTACGGCGAAAGCCACTCGTGCTTGCATGATATGTAACGTACATTGTACATACCAAAGATAATATCCCGCTACGGCGAACAATGCGATGGAAAGTAAGCTATCGACCAAAGTGATGCTCAACGGAAGATCGCCATAAAGAGTTAATAATGCGCATTGGATCGCTATGGCTAAAAATAATAATAGGCTTCCCAGCCCTTTATGTAATATGGATGTTGTAATAGGATGTTCTTGCATGATGAGTTTAGTCTCTTAGTTCAAGGCCGCTGAACGACAAGTCTCCACATATATACAACGTGTGCGTCATGTCGGTTGTTTCTGTCAGGTCCCTCATATCTTGGCATCCAGCCAAGAAGGAATCAACCTTTAGACGAACCAGCCATCCTTTAGGGACATATATTACTACGCCGCTGAAGGAGCTATCTATGTTTATGATGGTTTCATCAGCCTCTAATGTTGTTTTTTTAAGATCGAGGATCACGTTGCCGAAAGATACGTCTATGTCCGCCCCCTTGAATACGGGGTCCAGTACGATGTGCCTTACCGAGTTGAAAGTGGTGTCAACCGATACGAAACCGTTATCTGTCTCGTAGTTGATCTCATCGTTAGGCTTTCGGTGCCCGAAAGGGGGATGGTTAAAGGGACGTTTATGCTTTTTCGTGCGGATAGAATCTTTCCGCTTCAGCATGATGACCAATCCTAACAGGATTAATCCTAACGGCCAATATACACGTAAGAAATCGTTCGTGATCCAATTTAACTGCGGGAAAAGGAAATAGACTCCCACGCCCACGAGGAGCATACCTCCTACCGGATTACGGTGGAAAATCATAAAGATGCCCGACACGACAAGCAGCATCGGCCAAGATACAAGCAAGTCAAATAAAGATGGATCTATCATTCCTAGATTCCGCAGTAAAAATAATATACCGACAATGATAAATAAGGTAGCGATCAGATACCCGTTTGTCCTCTTCTCTTTAAAATCGATGTCATAATCTTTCATATCCATAAGTTCCATTTTTTGTTTTTTATCAAATGTACGGGTTCGTCATTCTATACACAAGTAAATACCGCTGATTTCTATACGAGTATCGGTAAATAACCGAATAATCCCGATTAAAAAAGCCTTTAGTTTGTAAGAAACGTGAATTTGACACCAAAACTTGATAAAAAAACGAGTTTGATAAGATTAGTTGATAATTAAGGAATATCTTTGTCTTTACAACTGCAATAGAGGAATGTAGGGAATGATACGAAATATTATAAATTTAAAGGCAATAATACTTTATTTTGGATTGATTTTATGCTTGATAGCCGGTATGCCGACTCCGGCTTATGGGAGTTTTTCATATCCGGTCAAGGATGAATCGTATGTATTGGTAATAAATTCATATGTGGATGGCGAACGCTGGTCTGGCAATTTATTAAACATGATCTCGAAGTTCGCTACCCCGGAGGAGTACACCCTCCGGATAGATCATATGAGCGTGATGTTGGTTGATACGCCAGAGAAATTAAAAGAGAAGCAAGAGGCCTTCTTTGAAGTTAATAAGAAGAAGCCGGATGGAATTATCTACTTAGGCGTAAATGGATGGGCTTTTATGCGGGATAAGATCCGGGAGAAATGGGGGGATATTCCCACTCTGGTCTGTTCGGAAACGGGTGAAATGGCAGAAGATGAATGTTATTTTAATCAGCGGCATTCCTCTGATAGGGTGATCCCTTTACAAGAGGCGGTTAAGGGGTATAACGCTACGGGCTTGGTTATCCCTTATTATGTTAAAGGTTCGATCGACTTGGTGAAGGAATTAATCCCGGGTTTGAAACGTCTGATTTTCATATCCGACAGACGTTATGTCTCCACATGGCTTCGGGATGAGATGGAGAAACATATGGAAACTTCTTTCCCAGAGGGGAAAGTGGATTTTTATACGGAGGGTTCTTGCTCCATGGATAGTTTAATGGCGGTTCTGTCGGAGAAAGACCCACATCGAGCGACGGCCGTGATGTATTACTCGTGGATTACCGAGAAACCTTTCTTGAATCACTCGTTATTATATAGTACTTTGTATCAAGGTATAAACGGCATTTCTAGGCATCCTGTTTTTTCTTTATATGATATGGGCGTGGAAGAAGGATATACGATTGGTGGATATTATAATAGCTCTAAAACGATTGAGACAGCTCTAATTCCCTTGCTACAGCAAGTTTATAACGGTGAAGATATGGGCAAGATCCCGGTTTCAACGGTGGATGATCCTCATAAATACTTGAATTATGTTTCGCTGATGAGCGCGATGTCTAATGAAGATAATTTCCCACATGATGCGATCTATTTGAATGCGCCTCCCTCTTTTTTAGAAAAATATTGGATGCCGCTATTAGGCTTTCTGATTTTCTTTCTGGTAGTCGTGTTTTTAGCGTGGCATTACGTGTATCGTTCTAAGCAAAAGATGAAGGAAGTGGAGTTGAGGCTATTATCCCGTTACCGTGATTTATTTAATAATATGCCATTGCCTTATATACGGCAGCGGCTGATTCGGGAAGGTACGCAAATCGATGTGCAGGTTTTGGATGTAAACCATGCTTTCGAGGAAAAAATCGCTCCTAAAGATTTCGTGGTAAATAAGCATGGAAAAGAGATCGCTAATTTAATTGGGGGAAGTTATCCTTTGCTTCTATCGGCTGTGCCTACAGTTCTGGAGAGTGGGAAATCCTTTACTTGTGAGTATTATTTTGAGCCGACAGGGCTTTACTATACGATTATCATCATGCCTACCTCGGAAGAGAATGTAGTTGACGCGTTTTTTATTGATATTACGGATATCCATAAATTCCAGACGCATTTGAAAGCCATGAATCATAAGCTGGCTATGGCGTTAGAGGCGGCAGATCTTTTACCGTGGCGATATAATCTGGCTGAAGGGAAGATTATCTATGAGTCGAAAGTACATCCGGAAGATAATATAGAGACTGCCGAGATACATACCCATGAGGTTTCGTTGAAGGAATATTTCAGCAAGATACACCCGTCTTTCAGGGCTTGCGTGGAAAAGGCTTTCGATGATTTGTGTAATGGGAAAATAAAGAAAGTACGAAAAGAATATTGTCTGGAGCGGTTGATTCCGGGAGAAGATCGCCATGAGTGGGAGGAGATACAGGTAATGGCCGAATATGATGCTTCCGGTAAACCGAAAGCGTTGATCGGTTCTACGATATCTATTACCGAGCGTAAGCAATTGGAACATGACCTTCGAATGGCTAGGGATAAGGCGGAAGAGTCGAATAAATTGAAATCAGCGTTTTTAGCAAATATGAGCCATGAGATACGTACACCGTTAAATGCGATCGTAGGTTTCTCTAATATCCTTGCCTCGACCGATGACCTTGAGGATAAGAAGGAATTCGCTGATATTATCGAGAATAATAATTCCCTATTGTTGCAGTTGATAAACGATATCTTGGATTTGTCAAAGATCGAGGCGGGTACCTTGGAGTTTACTTATGACTATGTGGATATTAACGCTGTATTGAGGGATTTGGAGCAATCGGCTCATTTGAAGAATAAGAATCCGGATGTACAGATCTCATTTAAGGATTATCTGGAGCCTTGCGTGATTTATACGGATCGAAATCGTCTGTCTCAACTGATGATCAATCTGTTGAACAATGCCATGAAATTTACGCTGGCAGGATCGATTTTATTTGGCTATAAGTTGAAGGATGATAATACGTTGTGGTTCTATGTAGAGGATACGGGCTGCGGAATCCCGGAGAATAAGCGGAAAGATATTTTCGGACGTTTTGTAAAACTGAATACTTTCGCTCAAGGAACAGGACTGGGTTTAAGCATCTGTGAGATGATTGTTACCCAGATGAAAGGAACGATCGGGGTTGATTCTATGGAAGGGAAAGGCTCTAAGTTCTGGTTTACATTGCCTTTTCAGCCGAAGAAAGAATTATTTCCTAGTGAAGAGCAGAAGCCTGTTACTTTGGAGAAGATCGCCCGAAGTGAGGTTACGATCTTGATCGCTGAGGACAATTCCAGTAATTATCGCCTGTTTGAGTCTATATTGAAGCCTGAATATAAATTGATTCATGCATGGAATGGAAAGGAGGCTGTGGAGCTATTTCATCAGCACAAACCGCAGTTGATCTTGATGGATATAAAGATGCCGGTCATGGATGGATACGAGGCTACCGCAGAGATTCGTAAGGTTTCTGCTAGCGTGCCTATTATTGCGGTGACGGCTTATGCTTTCGCCCAAGATGAGCAACGGATCATTAATAGTGGATTTGATGCCTATACGGCGAAACCGATTAATGGGAAGATCTTAAAAGACAAGATATCAACTTTATTGACGCATCGGATTATTCTGATGTAATCGAAGGGCTTTGCGGGAAGCAGACCTTATAAAACAATTAAAGCCTGTCTCACGACAAGCCCTAACCAAACTTTGTTAACCTTAAATCTAATACTATTATGAAAAAACCACTATGCAAATATACGGAGTTACCGCTATTTGTCAATAGTTTAAGTGCTAAATTGTGTTTTGTAACATGTAATAAAATCTAATAGGAACTTATGCCTCATTGAAATCTTTCGATAGAGTCGCATATATTCTTTATACCTCCCTCTTTTTGGATCATCTCGCCTATATGAGCGGCATTTTTCTTATAAAGCGGATTGGTGACCAGATCACAAACCTTGCGTTCGATCTCCTGCTCGCTCGCTTTCGCTATCTTAACCCCTTCCGGCCCTAACCCTAATTGGTGGATTCGATAGGACCAATAGGGTTGATCGATAATCAACGGAGTGATTAATTGGGGCTTTCCCGCCCTTCCTACGCTATGGGTCGTGCCGCAACCTCCATGATGGATAACGCCGTCGCAGTGCGGAAATATCAAATTATGCGGAACCGGCTGCTTCATTAAGAATAAATGTTTATCCGCTTGTAAGGTGATTCCTGTCTTTGCCCAACCGGAACCGATGATGAGCCGATAATCATGTTTCTTGCAAATATCGACCAAGGCTTTGCTGAAACGGTTACCATCCTTGGAACTACAACTCCCGAGGGTAAAAAAGATAATAGGGCTTTGAGCGCTGTCGACGAATGATATCATTTCCTCGTAAGCCTTCTCATCATATTGAAAAGTGTCATTGAAGCAATAGCCTCCGATCGACCATTCGAACGTCCAGTCCGGATCTACGTTTCCTAGGTGCTGGCTGAAAAGCAAGTAATTATATGAACGCTCTCCCGCGTGATAGCCAAAATTGCGGATCGGAGCGAGTCCGTATTTAGCCCGGTTCTTATTGATCGTGTCTTTGACCATGAAATTGGTCATCCGGTTCATCAACTTCCATAGGATAGCGGGAGTGATGATTGGGAAATGGCAATACGGCCGGGGGAATCTTCTTACCCGGCAAGAACGGGGCGTAGGCGGTACGTATCAAGGGTTTCTTGCAATACTCGGCGATACTTGCGACAGCAAATTCCGAGTTGGTCGATACTAAAATATCATGCTCTTTTAGTAGGGGAATCAATTGATCGAACTGTTTATCGATCACGTTCCGCATCCATTTAAGGAATGGCCGGAATTTATGTGAGTTTTGCGCTGCGCTATCGATCATGCCGCCGATATCGTCAAACTGTTGCAATACGTATTTAAATCCGTAGGGTTTAACGGTCTCCTCGAATATTTGAGGGAGATTGATGGTCACCTCATGGCCACGTCTTTCCAATTCGGCCGCTATGGCCAAATAAGGAAGGACGTCGCCTTGTGAGCCTCTGGTTACTAATAGTATTTTCATGCTACGTTTATTTATAGGCTATGAGGGTCTTGTTTACCGGATATTCAGTTGACGCAAACGCTCGATGTCCAGATGGTATTTGGCTTCCATCGTTTGTAGTTTCTGCTCATTGATGGCTAAGGGATGATTCAATCGTTTCGTTTCCCGGTATCCTTTATATACGGAGCGAATCATTTTACGTGGATTGAAAATGACAGATGAGGTGATCCAGCAGCCGTGCGTACACCAACAGTTGGCTTTATACCCATGTCCGATAGCGGCTATTTCCTGTTTCATCGCTTCGCTATTCATCACTTTACTTATATCGCAACCATATTCTTTTATATTTCCGAGCGGTTCCCGTAGCTCGCAGGCACGAAAACGTCCGTCGTAGTCGATTACCAAGGTAGTCTCTCCGGCCGTACAATCCATCCCCCAAGGGGTCGGGTGATCTATGTTGCTGGCACGCACATTATATAAGGTACGTATAAGGCCGAGATAGAAGAAGCGTGTGATCGGTTTCCTTAAGCCGGTGGTATCCGCTACCATCCGATCCGCATAAGCAGAATAGATAGGGGATATGTCATCTTGTATTTTGCGTAGCGTTGACTCGGTTAGGATTTTCACGCCATCGTCACGGGTCATGCCTCTGGCAGCCTCAATCGTATGCGTGGAGGTACGGAAACGTCCGTATACCCAAGTCATGAAGTCTTCTATCTGGTCTATATTGTATTTCGTGATAACGGTTGCTATATTTTTTAAGACTTTGCCGTCATCTCCGAAATTCTCCTGTATCTTACGCAGGGTTTCCAAGGCCTTATAGAAGTTTCCCGGTACGCCTCTCTGTGTATCGTGGGTCGTACTGAAACCATCCAAGGAAAGGCTTACGTTAATATTACAATCCGGGCAGTTCTGGCGGAACCGTTTTACCCATTCGACGATCCGGTCTGGTTTTAAGCCGTTCGTAGGGATGTTCACATCTTTGATATGGTTGTTTTTGTAGAATAACTCCAATATTTCCGGTAGATCCTCACGCAAGGTAGGCTCACCCCCGGATATCCATAATCGATTGAATTGCCCGGCGGTTTCTGATATCTTCTTGATTTCATCGAAAGTGAGGTCGGGTTGCTTCTTATCCATTTCTTGGGCATAGAAACACATCGCGCATTTGGCGTTGCATCGGCCTGTTACGAAAAGGAAGATCGACTCGAGTTTTCTTTCCGTGCTCATTGCCCTGAAAGAACTGGTGGTTCGTTTTTTGTCCATTTTATTTTTGTTTTACCATTTGTCTTATCTGGCGCATGATTTTTTCCTTGTGTTTGATCAACACCCGGAGAAAATAACATAAGAAGCCAAATAAAATACTTATTAGCATATACTATATGATCTTTAAAGGCAAAGATCGACGATAAAATGACGCTAAACAATCTCTATTTGCAGTATTTTATGGTCCATGTTTAAAAGGTAGGTCTATAAACAATTAAAGCCTGTCTCACGACAAGCCCTAACCAAACTTTGTTAACCTTAAATCTAATACTATTATGAAAAAACCACGATGCAAATATACGGACTTTTCAATTCCTGTCAAGATCTGTAGTGCTAAATTATGTTTTTCAACATATAACAAAAATAAAAAGGCGCCTTTCTTTTAGAGAAAGACGCCTTTTCCATGATATACTAATCAAATATTAGTCTTGTAATTTAGCGCAAATGAACTCACGGTTCAAACGAGCGATGTTGCTAACGGAGATATTCTTCGGACATTCCATCTCGCAAGCACGTGTGTTCGTACAGTTACCGAAGCCAAGCTCATCCATTTTAGCGACCATAGCTTTGGCACGGCGAGCAGCCTCGACTTTACCTTGAGGCAACAAAGCCAGCTGGCTAACCTTAGCGGATACGAATAACATAGCGGAACCATTCTTACAAGCGGCGGCACAAGCGCCACAACCGATACAAGCAGCGGCATCCATTGCCATCTCAGCGTCTGGCTTAGGAATAGGAATTGCGTTTGCGTCGGGTACACCACCGGTATTTACGGATGTGAAACCACCCGCCTGAATGATTTTATCGTAAGCGTAACGGTCTACCATTAAGTCGCGGATTACCGGGAAACCGGCGGAACGCCACGGTTCGATCGTGATGGTCTCACCATCGTTGAAACGGCGCATGTATAACTGGCAAGTCGTAGCTCCAGTTGCCGGTCCATGCGGATGTCCGTTTACATACAATGAACACATACCGCAGATACCTTCACGACAGTCATGGTCAAAAACAACAGGTTCTTTACCTTCGCTGATTAATTGCTCGTTCAGGATATCCAACATTTCCAAGAAAGAAGTGCCTTGGTTGATGTTTTTAAGTTGGTAAGTTTCGAATTGTCCTTTTACATTCGGACCTTTCTGACGCCAAACTTTGAGTGTGATATTTATATCTTTATCCATGATTCTAATTTTTGCAATGATTGATTACTTCTTATAGTTACGTGTCTGAGGAACTACGAATTCATAGTTCAAATCTTCCTTCAGCATAACAGGGTCTTTATCCTCACCCTGATATTCCCAGCAAGAGACATACATGAATTTGTCATCGTGACGTAATGCCTCGCCTTCCTCAGTCTGGTGCTCCTCACGGAAGTGACCACCACAAGATTCAGCACGGTCTAAAGCGTCATGTGCCATCAAGGTACCGATCTCGATAAAGTCTGCCAAACGTAACGCTTTCTCCAGCTCTACGTTCAAGTCATCTGCGTTACCCGGAATGAATACGTTGCTCCAGAATTCCTTCTTCAAGTCTTTCAACATCTGGATAGCCTCTTTCAAGCTCTCTGCGTTACGAGCCATACCGATGTGTTCCCACATGATGTGTCCCAAACGTTTGTGGATAGAATCAACAGACTCTTTACCCTTGATGCTCATCAATTTATTGATACGGGCTTGGATATTCTTCTCTGCCTCGTTGAACTCAGGCAGATCGGTGCTGAAACGCGGAACCTGAATCTGGTCTGACAAGTAGTTCTGGATTGTATAAGGTAATACGAAGTAACCATCGGCCAAACCTTGCATCAATGCGGAAGCACCCAAACGGTTTGCGCCGTGATCGGAGAAGTTTGCCTCACCGATAGCGAACAGACCCGGGATAGAAGTCATCAATTCATAATCAACCCACAGACCACCCATTGAATAGTGCAATGCCGGGTAGATCATCATCGGAGTTTCGTATGGATCGTCGTTGGTGATTTCTTCGTACATATCGAACAAGTTACCATATTTCTGTTTTACAACCTCTTTACCCAGACGGTTGATAGCGTCGGAGAAGTCCAAGAATACAGCCAAACCTGTGTTATTAACACCGAAGCCAGCGTCGCAACGCTCTTTAGCGGCACGAGAAGCCACGTCGCGAGGAACCAAGTTTCCGAATGCCGGATAACGACGTTCCAAATAATAATCGCGATCTGCCTCAGGAATATCTTTACCTTTCTTTGTTCCTGCCTGTAAAGCCTTAGCGTCTTCCAGTTTCTTCGGGACCCAGATACGACCATCATTACGCAAAGACTCGGACATCAAAGTCAATTTAGACTGATAATCACCGTGTACCGGAACGCAAGTCGGGTGGATCTGAACCATACAAGGATTAGCGAAGTAAGCGCCTTTCTTGTAGCATTGCCATGCGGCGGAACCGTTAGATGCCATAGCGTTGGTTGACAAGAAGAACGTATTAACGTAACCACCCGTAGCTACAACTACAGCGTGAGCGGCGTAACGCTCGATCTTACCTGTAATCAAGTTGCGGGCGATGATACCACGAGCACGACCGTCTACCTTAACTACATCCAACATCTCATGACGAGTGTACATCTTAACCTTACCCAAACCGATCTGACGGCTCAACGCTGAATAAGCGCCTAACAAAAGCTGCTGACCCGTCTGGCCACGGGCGTAGAACGTACGTGATACCTGAGCGCCACCGAATGAACGGTTATCCAACAAACCACCATATTCGCGAGCGAAAGGAACGCCTTGAGCCACGCACTGGTCGATGATTGAGTTAGAAACCTCAGCCAAACGATAAACGTTAGCCTCACGAGCACGGTAGTCACCACCTTTGATCGTATCGTAGAACAAACGGTAAACAGAGTCACCATCATTCTGGTAGTTCTTAGCGGCGTTGATACCACCTTGAGCGGCGATAGAGTGCGCACGGCGGGGAGAATCTTGGATACAGAAGTTCAATACGTTGAATCCCATCTCTGCCAAAGATGCGGCAGCGGAAGCTC
>OBZE01000570.1_pt1 | contig 11179 bp, 11 predicted proteins | sample 1476901 | NCBI WGS metagenome assembly OBZE01 (sample SAMEA2580235, study PRJEB22360) | human gut metagenome | biome: human gut; feature: human-associated habitat; material: faeces | place: Denmark | collected 2008/2010 | reverse complement strand
GCCGTGAAGATACACCCATATCAAGAAATATCGCAGACCATATCGACAGCTTCACGGACTACGACTTTGCACATCTGCTGTTTTCAGACGGTACGGTAGAAAATGCAATCAGTCTGGATAACCAGCTCAATATCATTCAAGTAGCGGACTTAGTACTGCCAGATAAGGACACGACCTTTGAGGAATACACGACCATTGAATTATTGTCGGTGTCTATGCTGATTGTGATTAGTACCTTTGCCCTTGATTTTATCCATTCGGACAGAAGCATTTTTAAGATTGTCGATTTGGACGAAGCGTGGGCGTTCTTAAACGTGGCACAAGGCGAAACTTTATCAAATAAGCTGGTTCGTGCTGGACGGGCTATGCAGGCAGGCGTTTATTTTGTTACACAATCTTCTGGGGACGTGTCAAAAGAAAGTCTGAAAAACAATATCGGCTTGAAGTTTGCCTTTCGTAGTACCGACTTGGGCGAGATAAAGCAGACCTTAGAATTTTTCGGTATTGACAAGGACGACGAAAACAACCAGAAACGGCTTCGTGATTTGGAGAACGGACAATGTTTATTGCAGGACTTATACGGGCGTGTCGGTGTGGTGCAGATACACCCCGTCTTTGAAGAACTGCTACACGCCTTTGATACCAGACCGCCCGTACAGAGAAATGAGGTGGAGTGATGAAAGAAAGGATAAAAGGTGCGTTCACAAAAAGGAAGATACTTCACTTTCTCAAAATGGCTCTGTTCGTGGTGGCACTCTCCCTTATCCTGCTTTCACTTCTGGGAACGGTGGCTCATGCGACGGGGCTTGTGGACGATACCATAAACGCAGAAAATCTTTACTCTAAATATCCTCTTTCCAACTACCAGCTTGATTTTTATGTGGATAATAGCTGGTCGTGGTTGCCGTGGAACTGGCTGGACGGGATTGGAAAATCGGTGCAGTACGGGCTTTACTGCATTACCAACTTTGTCTGGACGATAAGCCTTTATTTAAGCAATGCTACGGGCTATGTGGTGCAGGAAGCCTATAAGCTGGACTTCATCAATGATATGGCAGACAGTATCGGAAAAAGCATACAGACCCTTGCAGGCGTAACACAGAACGGTTTTTCCAGTTCTGGCTTTTATGTCGGTTTCCTGCTTCTCATTATCTTAGTGGTGGGACTTTATGTTGCTTATACGGGACTGATAAAACGGGAAACCAGCAAGGCACTTCACGCTGTTATCAACTTTGTGGTGGTGTTCGTGCTGTCCGCTTCCTTTATTGCCTACGCTCCCGACTATATCAAGAAGATAAATGAATTTTCATCAGACATCAGTACCGCTTCTTTGGACTTGGGAACAAAAATCATGCTCCCCAACTCTGACAGCGAGGGCAAAGACAGCGTGGACTTGATACGGGACAGCTTATTTTCTATTCAAGTACAACAGCCGTGGCTACTTCTGCAATTCGGGAACAGCAACGCAGAGGAAATCGGGACAGACCGTGTAGAAACTCTTGTATCGGCAAGCCCAGAGGACGAGGACGGAAAAACCAGAGAGGAAGTCGTGAAAACAGAAATCGAGGACAACGACAACAACAATCTGACGATACCGCAGGTCGTAAACCGTTTAGGCATGGTGTTCTTCCTACTGTTCTTCAATTTAGGTATCACGATATTTGTATTCTTGCTTACAGGCATGATGTTGTTCAGCCAGATACTTTTTATTATCTTTGCAATGTTTTTACCTATCAGCTTTCTACTTTCCATGATACCGAGCTATGAAAGCATGGCAAAACAGGCAATCGTGAGGGTGTTTAATACCATTATGACACGGGCAGGAATAACGCTCATTGTAACGGTGGCGTTCAGCATTTCCAGTATGTTTTATAACATTTCCACGGACTATCCGTTCTTCATGGTGGCGTTCTTGCAGATAGTATGTTTTGCTGGTATCTATATGAAGCTGGGCGATTTAATGAATATGTTCTCTTTGAACGCTAATGATAGTCAAAGCATGGGACGAAGAATTTTCCGCAGACCGTATCTGTTTATGCGACATAGAGCTAGGCGTATGGAACACCGTATTGCAAGGGCGGTAAGTGCTGGCGGTATTTCGGGCGGTGTCGCTGGTGCGGTGGCTGGAAGTGCCGTTGCTGGCAAGAGGGCTGAAAGAAAAAATACAGCTTCTAAAGAAAATCGGGGCAATATCACTTCCAGCATGGGACAGCGTGCAGGCTCAAAGGTGGGTGCTGTCTTAGATACGAAAAATAAAGTGAAAGATAAGGCAAACGCTGTCAAAGAGAATATCAAGGATATACCGACACAGACTGCTTATGCGGTATATTCCGCAAAGGAAAAGGCAAAGTCCAGCGTGTCCGACTTCAAGCGTGGCATGGTGCAGGAACAGCAGTCCAGACAGTCGGGACGATTGGAAAAGCAGGAACAGCGTAAGAAAAATATCGCTGACAAACGTATGGAGCTTCAAAAGGCACAAGAAGCAAGGCAGGCACGAAAGACGGACGGATCAGCGACAACGGGAGCTACCCGTCCCCATGAGCGACCAGCCACAACTTCAATCATTCCAAAACCGAGTGCGGAAAAAACGCAGGAAGTGAAACGTCCTGCCACAGCGACCACTTCAAAAGCAAGTGAGCCAGTCAAGACAAATGTTATCAAAGAGCGTCCGTTATCTTCTGGTGCTTCTGATAGAAAAGCGACCCAGTCGGCACAGCCAGCACATAGGCAGAATGTAGAAAAAGTAGTATCGCAGGAAACACGCCAGAATTACACCAAAGACCGCAGGACAAAGGTTCAGCAGACGCAGAGCGTCCAGAAGAACCAGCAGACCACAGAGAAAACTCGTAATCTTGTAACGAAGAAAGGACAGAAGAAAAAATGAAACTGAAACATATCGCTATCATTGGCAGTCTGTTTCCTATCCTCTTTTCCGTAGTTCTTTTCTTTGGTGTCTTGATTAGTGCGGACAGCGACGACGAGAACAGCAACTTTTCTTCTGGCATTACGGGTATGAACCTATCCGCAGAAGTTTTGAAACATCAGCCTATGGTGGAAAAATACGCCAGAGAAAACGGTATCTCCGAGTATGTCAATGTACTGCTTGCTATCATTCAAGTAGAAAGTGGCGGTACGGCAGAAGATGTTATGCAGAGTTCGGAAAGTCTTGGTTTACCGCCCAACTCTTTAGATACGGAAAGCTCAATCAAGCAGGGGTGTAAGTATTTTGCGTCCCTGCTTTCTTCCTGCAAAAATCAAGGTATCGACGATTTGAATGTAGCGATACAGTCCTATAACTATGGCGGTGGCTATGTGGGATATGTGGCAGGAAAAGGAAAGAAACACACTTTTAATCTTGCAGAGAGCTTCGCTCGTGAGAAATCGGGTGGAAAGAAAATAACCTACACCAACCCGATAGCTGTTGCGAAGAACGGGGGCTGGCGGTATGGCTATGGAAATATGTTCTATGTGGAATTAGTCAATCAGTATTTAACTGTTTCGCAGGTATCGGGAGAGCTGGCACAAAAGGTCATGAATGAAGCGTTGAAATATCAAGGCTGGAAATATGTGTATGGCGGTAGCAATCCCAACACTTCTTTTGACTGTTCGGGACTGACGCAATGGTGTTATGGAAAAGCTGGTATCTCCTTACCGAGAACGGCACAAGCACAGTATGACGCTACCCAACATCTTCCACTTTCGCAGGCAAAGGCTGGGGACTTGGTGTTTTTTCATTCTACCTATAATGCTGGAAGTTATGTAACACACGTTGGTATTCTCGTTTCGCCGACACAGATGTACCATGCAGGCAACCCGATAGGATATGCAGACCTAAGTAGTAGTTACTGGCAACAGCACTTAATCGGTGCAGGACGAGTAAAACAATAGAAAGGACTTGAAAAATATGTTTAAGAAGAATAAGAAACAGACAGAAACTATCAAAGAACCAAAAGAAAAAAAGGTGCGTACTGTCAAGGTAGGCACACATAAGAAAACCGTGATTGCGTTGTGGGTGGTGCTTATCGCAAGCGTGAGCTTTGGAGTGTATAAGAATTTTACGGCTATCGACCAGCACACGACCCATGAAAAAGAAATCATTGAACTTCGCTTGCAGGACACCAACGGGATAGAAAATTTCGTGAAGAACTTTGCGAAGTCCTATTACACATGGAATAACAGCAAAGAAGCGATTGAAGCAAGGACGCAGGCAATCAACGGTTATCTGACAAAGGAATTGCAAGACTTGAATGTTGATACAATCAGAACGGATATACCGACCAGCTCCACAGTTACAGATGTGATTGTATGGAGTATTGAACAGTCGGGAACGGACACTTTTTCTGCTACCTACGAAGTAGATCAGCAGATAAAAGAGGGAGAACAGACAAGCAATGTGAAAGCAACCTATACCGTAAAAGTTCATGTGGACGCTGACGGGGATATGGTAATCGTTCAGAACCCTACCCTTGCACCAGCAATCGAAAAATCAGACTATGAGCCAAAGACACCAGAAGCAGACGCAAGCGTGGACGCTGATACCGTAAATGACGCTACCTCATTTTTGGAAACATTCTTTAAGCTCTACCCGACAGCTACAGAAAAAGAACTTGCTTACTATGTATCGGGAAATGTGCTTGAACCTATCGGCAGGGACTACTTTTATTCTGAATTGGTAAACCCTATCTTTATAAAGGACGGCGACAATGTAAAAGTCAAGGTTGCCGTGAAGTTCCTTGATAATCAGACAAAAGCGACGCAAGTATCGCAGTATGAGCTTGTATTACATAAGGATAGCAACTGGAAGATTGTAGGTTAATAAAATATGGAAAGTTTGCTTGACATTCTTTGCTCGCAGGAGTATCATAAGATTAGAAAAGGAAAGTAAACTTTCCATTCGTTCAAGAAAGGGGTATGTTGTGAAAAATCGTTTAGAAGAATTACGAAAACAAAGAGGTATTAAACAAGAAGATTTAGCGACTGCTCTTGAAGTATCTCGTCAAACAATAGGCTCTTTAGAAAATGGACGCTACAATCCCTCTATTATGTTAGCCTTTAAAATTGCAAGGTACTTTCAAATGAGCATTGAAGAAATTTTTATTTATGAGGAGGAAAGTAAATGAAGCATAAGATACAAAAAGTAGAATTATTTGTCGGTGTAATAGTTCTTTTAGGTGGTTTACTAACTTATGGTTTAGGAGTACATCAACTATTACCTGTACCTCGTCCAGATTTGGTTGTCTATGGTACAACACTTATTGGAATAATATTGATTTTAATGGGGTGTGATATATTCAGTAAGCCGACAAAAGAAATGCAAATATTAGAAAATGATGAAAGAAATATCGCAATTACTAATGCTTCTCTTGCGAATGCTTATAAAGTAACACTTACATTATTGGTTCTTGTATTATTTGCTCTTATCTTTATGGGATATATGAGTAAAGTTGTATTTTTTTCGATAGTAGGAGTTATTGCTATCGGACAAATCACATGGGTTATAACAGCTCGTTATTTAGATAAGAAAATGTAGTCTTTTGAAAGGTGGAATTAACAATGAAGAAAAAATTACCATTTATCATTGAAATTATTATAGGCATAATCTTTATATGTTTTGGATATTTCGTTATTGATACTGACTACTACTCTACACTTTTTTATGCAATAGGGCTTGGTTTAGCTTTTGCTTCTGGTGTTCAATTATTGAAAATTTGTTATTATGAAATGCCAAAAAATAAAGAAAAATTGGAAAATATAAATAGAGAAAATCACATCAATAATGTTGATGAAAGAAAAGTATTTTTAAGAATGAAAGCTGGTTCTTTAGTGTATCAGATAATGACCTTCGTGTACTTGTTTGTTGCGTTTGTATTTGCGTTACTTCATATTGAAGCTTGGATTATAGGAGTTATCTTTGGGTTATTCCTACTGCAAACATTTTTAGGGATTGTTCTGTATAAACATTTTGAAAAACATTTTTAAAACATTCGCTAAATTATGATGAGGTAATACTATGATAGGACTTAAAAAACGAGATATTAAAAAAGCCTTGAAAGCAGGAGCAAAAGCTGGCGGTGTATCATTGGCTGATGTTCGGGCGGATATTGAAGCAACGATTGATGAAGCTATGAACAGCACCGACCCAGAAGTGCAGGCAAATTTCAAAAAGTATTTTGGAAATAAACGCCCTACACCAGAGGAATACATTTATACCATTACGAAAAAGACAAAGGTAAAATTATAATAAAAGGGTCGTGGAAATGCTTCACAGAATTGTGATCTGCATTATCACGGCTCTTTTACTCTCTGTTTACTTTCAAAACTGTAAGTGTAATTGAATACTGCCCTTGCTATAATTTAATTGTATTCCAAAACAAATAAATGTGGCAGGAAGAAAGGAGCGATTTTTAATGGAACACATTTTAAATTTAGAGCAAGTAAAAAAATACTACGGGGGTAACTCTGGAAATATCACAAAGGCAGTAGACGGTATTTCTATGTATGTAGATAAGGGCGAATTTGTCGCAATCATGGGAGCTAGTGGTTCTGGAAAGACTACCCTATTAAACTGTATCTCTACGATTGATACTGTAACCAGCGGACACATTACAGTCAATAATCAAGATATTACCAAAATCAAGGATAAAGATTTTGCTGATTTCAGACGTGAAAATCTAGGGTTCATTTTTCAAGATTTCAACCTTTTAGATACTTTAACGATTGGAGAAAACATTTCTTTATCATTGGTTATCAACAAACAGAACCCTACTGATATTGAGAAAAGAGTTCATGCTATCGCCGATAAATTGGGTATTCGTGATATTTTATCGAAATTTCCTTATGAAGTTTCTGGCGGACAAAAACAGCGTTGTGCTTGTGCTAGAGCCTTAATCAATGAACCGAAACTGATTTTAGCTGATGAACCGACGGGAGCTTTGGACTCAAAAGCTTCCAGATTATTACTGGAAACAATGTCTGAAATCAACAAGAAAATGCAGGCTACTATTTTAATGGTAACACATGACCCGTTTAGTGCGTCTTTCTGTGAACGTATTTTGTTCTTGAAAGACGGTAAAATATTCAATGAAATTTTCAGAGGGGAAAAAAGCAGAAAAGATTTCTTCAATGAAATACTGGATATATTAACCTTGCTCGGAGGTGAAGTGGGAAATGTTAGGTAAGTTAGCGTATAGAAATACAAAAAGAAATATTAAAGATTATTTGATTTATCTGATAACCGTTACTGCATCCTTTTCTCTTATATTTGCTTTTAATTTGGTGGCAAGTTCTGATGAAATTGTAAAGTTATGTTCCAGTATGGATGCATTTAAGAATTCATTGTTCGCTGTAAATATCCTTATTATTTTTGTGATATGCTTTTTGATCAACTATACAACGAAATTTATGTTTGAAAAAAGAAGTAAAGAATTAGGAACATATATGCTTCTTGGCATTAAGAAAAAAGAAATTGCCCACTTAGTTATAATTGAAAATATACTGTTGGGAATTTTAGCATTTGTATTAGCTATTCCTATTGGCTTTTTATTCAGCCAGTTTGTGTCGTTAGTAATTGTAAACTTACTGGGTATTCCAAAAACTCTCTTTATTTCTTTGAATTTTGTTTCTATTGGACTATTGATAATTTATTTTTTAACTATTTATGTTTTGGTTTTACTTAATCTATTAAGAAGAATAAGTAAAATGACGATACGTGATTTTCTTTACTTTGATAAACAAAATGAAAAGAAAATGTTCCGTGACAGTAAAAAAAGAAATGTCATTTTTGTTTTAAGTATTATTCTTGGTGCGATTTCTCTTTTTCTCTGGAATTCACGTTGTACTATGGATAATTTTAATAAGCAAGAAACACTTACCTATTTGATGGTAAGCGTAATCATGTTGATTATCAGCATTTATGGTATATCTACAACTTGTGCAGATATGTTCTTGACTGTTTTGTTAAAGAATAAAAAAATGAAATATCAAAATGATAATCTGTTTGTAGCAAGAACATTTGCTTCTAAAGCAAGAACAATGAGCTTCACATTTGGTACATTGTCTATGTTGATTTTAATTTCACTGCTGGCTCTGAATTATTCTAGTATCAACAAAGCTTCGTATGATATCAGCGTGAATTTAAATGCACCATATGATGTACAACTCTTTGATGATAAGCAGGTATTTGATGAATATATTCGAGTAATTGAAGAAGAATATACGATTGATAATACCATTGAGTACGACATTTATAAAGAGCCGAATCATCAGGTACAAAATTTTTTCCAATCAGAATATTATGATTTTGACCCAGTCTTGAAGTTAAGTGATTATAATAGATTACTAGAATTAAGAAAGATGCCGTTGCTTTCTTTAAATGATAACGAATACTATATAGTTACAAATAGCAAGTTTGCATATGAGGTTGAAGATAACAAAGATATTGAAACCATAACAGTAGCAAATAAAAATTTGAAATTAAAAGGATATGACACTAAGTCTTATTGGAACTCTATAACTAATACTGGCAGATTTGTTATTGTACTTCCAGATAAATATGTTCAAGGACTTGAAGTATCAGAAAATCATTTGATTATAGATACAAAAGAAGATACAGACGCAGAATTAGAAAATAAGATAAAAGAAGATATGCAACATCAATTAGTAAAGGTTGATGAAAATGGAGAAATAAATGACGAATCGTATAGAGTAAACGTAAGAGGTGCAGAAATAGAACAACAAAAAGCAATGGTTGCAATAGTAGTCAGTCTGTTTATGTATATTGCATTTATCTTGATTTCCGCAGTAGGGACAATTTTGGCAGTTCAATCATTGAGCGACTCTACTAAATACAAATATCGCTACCTGACCTTGCGAAGATTAGGAATAAATGACAAGTCGCTATTTAAGACAATCAGAAAACAATTATTGATATTATTTTGTGTCCCTGCAATATCAGCAATATTATGTTCTTTCGTGATGATGTCGTCATTGAATAATGTGTATCAACAAATTTTGGGAGATAAACACCTTTATCTAATGTACTTTGGCTTGAATTTAATTATCTTCTTCCTAATTTATAGTATTTACTGGATAGCAACGTATATCGGTTTCAAACGAAATATCAATGAGGCGAGTTAGATTTTTCTAGCTATCCTGCTGTGGAATTATTATAATGGTAAATCAAGGGGGTGTTGAAATGAGAATAGCAATTATCGAAGATGATGAAATCACTCGTTTGGAGCTTTCTAAATTATTGAACACACAAGGATATGAAACAGTTTTATTGACTGACTTTGGAAACCTGACAGATGAATTAAAGCAATATTCCATAGAACTGGTTCTGCTTGATATTAACCTGCCGTATGAGAATGGCTATGAAGTATGCAGGAAAATAAAACAAGTCATGCCAGTACCGATTATCTTTGTAACAAGCAGAGATACAAATGCTGACGAATTGAAAAGTATTCAAGTGGGTGGGATTGATTTTATCACAAAGCCATATGATACGCTTATTCTTCTTGAGAAGATCAAGCGTGCATTGCAGTTGTCAAACCCAAACAATTTCCGTGAGCTTGTCAAAAAAGATTGTACCCTTGATTTACACTTATCCATTTTGAAATATCAAGAGCAAAGCATTGAACTGACAAGAAATGAATTTCGTATTTTGTACTACTTCTTTATGAACGAAGATAAAGTTATTAGCAAAGAAGAACTATTGGAAAAGCTGTGGAACGACAAATATTATTTAGACGAAAATGTATTACTGGTTAATATGACTCGTCTAAAAAAGAAAATGAAAGAAATCGGTATTGTTCATTTATTGGAAAATATACGAGGAAAGGGTTGGAAACTGTGAGTTTTTTTACATTCTTAGAAGAAAAAATAACAGAGATATTGTTTCAGCTTTTCTTTCTTGCCTTAGTAGCATTTCTCTTGATTTTCTACGGTGTAGATATGCTATTTGTTGTATTGCTGGTAATTCTGTTCATCAGCATACAAGGGCTTTTTCAATGGTGTTTGTATCGGAAGAAACGTAACGCTTCACAACATATTATTGATTTAGTAGATGGACTGGAAGAAACCTATTATATTGCAGACGTTTTACCAAAGCCAAAAGAATTTCAAAATGAAGCCTATTACTACGCACTAAAAAAAGCCTGCAAATCTATGAATGATGAAATCGGCAAAATCACAGAAGAAAAGCAGGACTATCAAGAATATGTGGAAAGTTTCGCCCATGAAATAAAAATACCGATAGGAGCATTGTCTTTGACGTTTGACAATACAAAAAATTACACATTAAAAAAAGAAACAGACAAAATATTTCAGTTAGTGGAACAAATGCTCTACTATGCAAGAAGCGAAAATACGGAAAAAGACTATTTTGTAAAACAGTTGCAGTTAGACGAAGTGATACATAATGTCATTCTGAAATTCCGTCATTCGCTTATGGAAAGAAAAGCAATTATCAATATCCATGACATAGAAAATGTCATTTATACTGATGAAAAATGGCTGACATTCATTCTATCTCAAATCGTGCAAAATGCGATTAAGTATTTTGATAAGCAAGAAAATAAGCTGACGATATACAGTCAAGACAATGGTACAAATATATTGCTTGTGATTGAAGATAATGGTTGTGGAATAAAAGCGTCTGATTTATCCCGTGTATTTGAAAAAGGTTTTACGGGTTCAAATAGAAACAAGGCAAATGCAACGGGTATGGGACTGTATCTATCGAAAAAATTATGCGATAGGTTGGGCTTGAAATTGGATATTGCTTCTACGGAAAAAGAATATACAAGACTGACCATTACATTTCCAAAAGGAACAGTTCATAATTTTTCAGAGTAATTTGAAAACCATGCCAACATTGATACGGTGCTTTAAGTGGGCTTGCATTATGGAAAGCTTTAAGTACAATTCTTTGCAATCAAATTCCACCTAATAGAACACTATTTTTTACAGTAATAGACGATTGAATTTAGGAGTGATACCATGATAGGGCTAAAAAAACGTGATATAAAAAAAGCATTGAAAGCTGGTGCAAAAGCTGGCAGTGTATCATTTGCTGATGTTCGGGCTGATATTGAAGCAACGATTGACGAAGCTATGAACAGTACATATAGTGGTTCAGTTGTCAAGACACAAATTTAATCTTTTTATAATGAACAGATAT
>OBZE01000562.1_pt1 | contig 11304 bp, 10 predicted proteins | sample 1476901 | NCBI WGS metagenome assembly OBZE01 (sample SAMEA2580235, study PRJEB22360) | human gut metagenome | biome: human gut; feature: human-associated habitat; material: faeces | place: Denmark | collected 2008/2010 | reverse complement strand
AAGTGAAGGAATATATTTTCTAAACGTAACTCCGAACAAAATAGTACTACCTGCAACTGGCCAAAAAGCTTTATTTTTAACAGGTTTGACAATGTTTAAATCGTCAAATTCTTTTTTACTGATTTTGACATATTTTTTTGGAATTAACCAATTAATCATAGGAAGAAATAAAGTTAACCAGGTACTTACTAAATCAATCATTAAATATTCATCACCATATTTAATAACTCTATACTTAGGATTTTTGTTGATAACTTTAGATTCACATAGCAACATTTACCAGCTCCATTTCATAGGGTTTAAATGATTAGAAATACTTTTTGTAGCTTCACCAACACTATCTACGGCTTTTTCTGTAGATTTTTTAACAACATCGATACCATCGTCTAGTTTATGTCCTACCCAGTCTGCTTTATCTTTTATACCAGCCTTATTATTTTGATAAGCCCAATCTACAAGCATTGTCGAAACCGAACCAAACACAAAGCCACCTATAACAGCCCATCCTACTGGATTACTTGCAAATAACGCGATAGTAGCAGTCATACCCGCACCTGCGCCAATACCTATTCCTGTAGTTAAAGCATTATGCGACAATGCCTCTCCAACTGTTTTATCATCGTTTGCCATATCATCATACATACCTATACCAAATCCTACACCTGCAACACCTTTGCCTAGGTATTTTCCGCCTTTTGCAAATTTACTACCATTTTCTATAAACACATTACCTGATGTACGTTTGACTTCCACAAATGAATTTGGACCGGCTGGGCCTTTCACTCCACCTGCTGTATTAATAAATACACCGAATTTACTTGCATTTATACCGCCTTGCTCTAAAAGTGTTGACGTAATATCTAATCCTATATCTCGTTTAATACTATCTTTATTGTCATTTATATATTTCATTATACTTTTCGGGATATCGTCTTCTGGATGTTCTTTAGCATATGCCTTTATAACAGCAAAGTCTGCTTTATTTAAAGTTTCTTTCTCTGCTTTTTGTTCAATTTTCCCCATAGCAACTTTCAAATATTTTTCATGACTTGCTTTAGCCCAATCAAGTTCTTTACCTGAAGGTATATTAAATTGATTTGTTGAAAAGTTCCAAAAATTTTGCGCTTGGGTAAGTCCTTGTTGTACAATTTTTTGAAATTCTTCAACTTCTTTAAATATTTCTGGTGATTTTTGATTAAACTCACGCAATTTGCGTAGCTTCTCTTCTAATTCATGTTTTTGTTGACCTAATGTTCGTATTATTTGTTGGTTCGATGAAATGGCTTGCTGATTATCGGAAGCATGCTTTTTCAAATTGTTATTCAAATTTTCATATCGCGTAATTTGTTGACTTAATGATCTGATATCTTCTTCAAGCTCTGATTCTTTTAAAGATATGCTATCAACCTCACTCGTATAACGTGACACAAAATTATCGCAAGCTTGCTTCGTTAAATCACTCAATGTTTTCATACTTGTTGATAATGGAATTAACACCGTACTAAAAAATTGCTTAGCTGACGTATACGCTTTACCTTTAAGCGCATCATCATTGATAAATTGAGTAATTGCTTTTTCCAACGCATCATAATTTGAATTCATTGTTTGACTCAAATTACCCACACTTGAAGCTTGGTTTCGAGATCTGTCTAAATACATGTCAATACTCATCGGCATGCTCCTTTTTCAAAAATATATGATTTTCAAACTATTTAAAATCAAATGCTTTTTACATCTACAAAATTGTAAAATTTTAAAACTCGGCGATGATTATTTCTTATGTAAAGGAGTCTAGATGCAGGTAAATTGAGATAACATGTCGCCTTTTTTCTTATTTTAGCATATGGATATAATGGTGTCTTTGTATATTCGCAATTAATAAATAAAAATTATCTTTCAATATTTTAATTTTATTGCGACAACATCCTTAACATTAAATATATTAATATCTCAAAATATATTCACTATTAAAATATGTCATCAGTTGTTAAAAGTATTTCCTCATTATGCGAAATATCAAAACGTCTCTAAAATACGAACAAGTTTATACAATCACACAACATCATCATTCAAAATTTTATTGCCCTTATTTTCAATACTCATTTCATATCTATTAGTTCATACATAACTAAAATTCAATTACGCAATCTCACCGTTAATGCAACAACTTTCAAATAATAAATCATCATAATAATCACACCTAATTCAACACTTTTCAAACATAAGTATTGACACATTGAGCAAAATGATTTTTAATTGTAACTAATACAGTTACAATTACGAGGTGAGAACCATTGAATTTAGAATTTAACATTGCCGTACATGTATTAACTTTTTTAACTAAGCATCATTCAGAAAAATTCAATAGTAGTTCATTAGCTGAATTAACTTGTTTAAATCCTGTTCAATTACGCCGCGTGACGACTCAACTTGTCGATTTAAAAATGATTAACACAATACGGGGTAAAGATGGTGGTTATTTAGCAAATGATCGTAGCGCTGATGTCTCATTAGCAACATTATATAAACATTTTGTCTTAGAGAAAGAACATCACACACGACTATTTACTGGCGACGAAGGTAGTCACTGTCAAATTGCTCGTAATATTGCAACTACCATGTCACATTATCAACAAGACGAACAGAATAACATTATTAATTTTTATAAAGAAAAAACAATCAAAGATGTCATTGAAGACATTCAAAAGGAGGATTTATGTCATGAAAACATATGATTTAATTGTAATAGGATTTGGGAAAGCTGGTAAAACTTTAGCGAAATACGCTGCATCAACAGGTCAACACGTCGCAGTTATCGAACAATCTTCGAAAATGTATGGCGGCACTTGTATCAACGTAGGATGTATACCTTCGAAGACACTTGTACATGATGGATTAGAAGGCAAATCCTTTGAAGCAAGTTATAACCGTAAAAACGATGTTGTCAATGCGCTAAACAATAAAAATTACCACTTATTAGCAGACGACAGTAACATTGATGTATTGGATTTTAAAGCGCAGTTTAAATCTAATACTGAAGTGAATTTATTAGATCAGCATGGTGATATCGTCGATAGTATTACTGCACCTCATATCATTATTAATACCGGTGCTACCTCTATCATTCCTAACATAAAAGGCCTTGATCAAGCTAAACACGTCTTCGATTCAACAGGTTTATTAAACATTAGCTATCAACCTAAGCACCTCGTTATTGTAGGTGGCGGTTATATCGCCTTAGAATTTGCTTCAATGTTTGCGAATTTAGGTAGTAAGGTTACAGTATTAGAACGTGGTGAATCATTTATGCCACGCGAAGATCAAGATGTCGTTGCACATGCTATTACTGACTTAGAAAATAAAGGCATTGCATTGCATACAAATGTTGAAACGACTGAATTGTCATCTGACAATTATCATACAACTGTCCATACTAACGTTGGTAACTTTGAGGCTGATGCAGTACTTTTGGCTATCGGACGCAAACCGAATACGGATTTAGCATTAGAAAATACTGATATCGAATTAGGCGACAGAGGCGAAATTAAAGTCAATGCTCATCTTCAAACAACTGTGCCGCATATTTATGCTGCAGGTGATGTTAAAGGCGGACTTCAATTTACGTATATATCTTTAGATGATTATCGAATTATCAAATCATCTTTATATGGTAATCAGTCACGTACGACTGACAATAGAGGCAGCGTGCCTTATACAGTATTTATAGATCCACCATTATCACGTGTTGGATTAACTAGCAAAGAAGCTGCCGCTCAACATTATGATTACACTGAGCATCAACTTTTAGTAAGTGCTATACCTCGTCACAAAATTAACAATGATCCAAGAGGTTTATTTAAAGTAGTCATTAATAATGAAAATAATATGATTTTAGGTGCTACATTATATGGTAAGCAATCTGAAGAATTAATTAATATAATTAAACTTGCGATTGATCAAAACATTCCATATACCATATTACGAGATAATATTTATACGCATCCTACGATGGCCGAATCATTTAATGATTTATTTAATTTCTAGACAAAACATAAAAACCTGGTGGCACGCATTGAATGATGCTGCCATCAGGCTTTATTGTTGTGCTTTTCGCTTTTCTAATTTTTCTTTAAGCTTTCTATCTTGTTCTTCTTTACGACGTTTACGTTCTTCATGTCGTTTTCTTAAACGCTCTTCTTCTTCAGGATCACGTGGTTTCTTTAATTGTTGAGAAACTTTTTCGATTAATTCTTCTTCAGTAAGCGCAGCCAGTGGGCGGTTATTAACAAAAGCGAATGTTTTTCGGCGTCCAGGTCCACAATAAGATTGACAACCTATCACGATTTCAGCATCGGGATCTAATTTTTCCAACTTCTTTTGTAACGTTCTTATATTGACTGCCTGACATTCATCACAAATAAGGAATGTATTTTTCATATTGCTACCCACCTTTCTTTATCATATCTATATCGTCGATTTCATTAATTTTTTCGTTAACTCTATCTATTTTACTCTTTTTAATATTTTTTTCAAGATACGTAACACAGCTGGCAATAAAAAATGGAGCATTTATCTTCTAATTAAATTAGATGATTGCTCCCCTATCAAATCATTTATTGCCCATGATAAATATTAAATTTTAATGGTTTAATACCATGTTTTGTCCATTCATCATAAATTTTTTCTTTATCTACATCTTTATTGATAATTGTAATACCACAGTCTCCACCACCAGCGCCTGATGTTTTAGATGCGCCGTGATACTTTTCAGCAATATCACACAAATATTTTAGCTTTTCAGTTTCTATATCAACTGTAGCTTCTTTATCCATACGTTGAATAATTGTACGATTCTGACGCACCATCTTTTGCACACCTTTAATGTTATTTGTTTTAAAAGCATGAATAAGTTTTTCAACACAACGATGTGAATCTTCTAAGAAGTCACCGTAAAATGAAGGATCTGATTTCAAACGTTTCACTTCGCTAACAAAGTGTGGTGATGACGCCGGTGAGCCAGTCCAACCGATAAGTACTTCCATATTTTCAGGTGCTTGTAATGGTTCGATGTGCAATCCAGGCCAGTTTTTGATTAAAACTTCTTCAACCGTAGTATCTTCAATTTGATGCTTAACCCATTCATGATCAAAAGTACTATACGCTAGCCATCCACTATATACACTCACAGCAATATCTCCGCATGAACTTAAACTTTGTAACTTCATATTTGCAATCACTGCTAGTTTATAAATGTATAAATTAGATAACTTCATATCATAAAATTCATTTAATACTTTTATAACTGATACAAGTACTGCTGCACTTGAACCTAATCCATATTTATGACCATTTGAATCATCTAAATTACTATCAATAGTCAGATGAAAATGCTTCATCGCTATATCGCAGCTTTTCGCATACTGTTCAAATATTTCAATAGCTGTGACCACATAATTTAATTGTTTTGCTGCATGTGGATCTGAAATGACAATACTATCTTCATCTCTACTAAATGTAACTGGGTTATGATGTAATGCTTTTGAATGAATGGTACCTTTATATTGGTCTGCTTCTTCAATAGTAGCAGTTACAAAACGATCTAACGCAATAAGTACAGATTTATATCCTGGTTCTGTTACAGCATATTCTCCAGCAATATAAAGTTTTCCGGGTGCTTTGACCTGAATCATTTTATCTCTTCCTTACTCAATTATTTCAATTCCTGTGGCAATAATGTCACTATCAATAATTTGGTTATTATCAAACTGTGTTAATAATTTATCTATAATCTGTTGCTTGTTTTTCTTTTCTACAAGTATTTTCACATTAGGTCCCGCATCCATTGTAAAATAACACGGATACCCCGCTTCTCGGCATTCGTGAACGAGCGCCATTACATCATAACTTTCTTGCACAAGATATGTGAACGGCGGTGTTGATCCTAGATTCGTGGCATGCATACGCAAACCATTTTCTTCAATTACTTCACCAAGGCGTTTAAAATCTTTGTCTTGAATCGCTGCTTTTGCTTCAGCTAAATCTTCATCAATATGATCTAACCAATATTGATAAAATCTTGATGTGTTTCGTGTCAACGACATACCATATCGACTAGGTACCTTTTTAGAATGTTGATTAATCACAACAAATATCATGGCAAGGTCATCTTCAAAATGATTCGATTCAAGTGGAACGGCATATGACGTCTCATCATTATACCCTTTTTCCCATTCTGCAAATCCACCATAAATACTACGCGACGCAGAACCCGAACCGATTCGCGCCAATCTCGATAAATCCTTATCTGACAGCTGCAAGTCTAGCGCTTGATTACAAGCTGCTGCTAAAGCTGCATATGCGCTTGCTGATGAAGCCAATCCTGCTGCTGTTGGTACAAAATTGTCGCTTTCAATTTCTGCATACCAATCGATGCCAGCTCTATTTCTGACAATATCCATATATTTTGAAATTTTCTCTAATTCTTTGCCACTAACCTTTTCACCATTCAACCAAAATTGATCCTGTGTTAACTGGTCGTTAAAAGTGACTTTCGTTTCAGTGTAAAATTTTTCTAATGTAACAGATATGCTATTATTCATTGGAATGATTAGTGCTTCATCTTTTTTACCCCAATATTTAATAAGTGCAATATTCGTATGTGCACGTGCTTTGCCACTTTTAATCAACGCATTAACCTCCTAAATTCTCAATCCATGTATGTGCTGCACCAGCTTTTTCTACAGCTTTTACAATATTTTTCGCTGTTGGTAAATCTTTGGCAAGCAATAACATACTTCCACCACGACCAGCACCAGTAAGTTTTCCAGCAATCGCACCATTTTCTTTACCAATTTTCATTAATTGTTCTATTTTATCATGACTAACTGTCAACGCCTTTAAATCCGCATGACATTCATTAAAAATATCCGCTAAGGCTTCAAATTTATGATGTTCAATCACATCACTCGCACGTAAAACTAACTTACCGATATGTTTTACATGTGACATGTACTGAGGGTCCTCACAAAGTTTATGAACATCTTCTACTGCTTGTCTTGTTGAACCTTTCACACCAGTATCAATAACAACCATATAGCCGTCTAAACTTAACGTTTTCAACGTTTCAGCATGACCTTTTTGGAACCAAACTGGTTTGCCTGATACAATCGTTTGCGTATCAATACCACTTGGTTTACCATGTGCAATTTGCTCTGCCCAATTAGCCTTTTCAATGAGTTCTTCTTTCGTTAATGATTTCCCTAAAAAATCATAACTCGCACGAACAAAAGCAACCGCGACAGCTGCACTCGATCCTAACCCACGTGATGGTGGTAAATTCGTTTGGATCGTTACTGCTAGCGGCTCTGTAATATTATTTAATTCTACAAAACGGTTCACCAAAGACTTAAGATGGTCAGGCGCATCATATAACATACCATCGTAAACATCGCTTTTAATAGACGAATAGTTCCCGCTCTCTAAGGCTTCTATTAAAACTTTGATTTTACCTGCGTTAAACGGTACTGCAATAGCAGGCTCTCCAAATGTAACAGCATGTTCTCCTATTAAAATAATCTTACCTGTCGATTCCCCATATCCTTTTCTTGTCATGTCAATATCACCTTTTATATTTATCCTATACTTGATACATTGTTTTTATTTATTAGTAAAAGACATCATATTCTAAGTTGCATACGCATTCGCGTTAAATTTCATTGCAGTCTTTATCTCACATTATTCATATTATGTATAAACTTTATTTTAAATTTATATATGACTTAACTTGATTAGTATAAAACTAACTTTCGTTTACTTCAAAGTTTAAATCTTATCGAGTGATATTTCAGATTCTTTATCTTTTTATAAAATAGCCCTACAATTTATAATTTTCCACCCTAACTATAATACTACAAATAATAATTGGAATATATAGATTTACTACTAAAGTATTAGAACATTTCAATAGAAGGTCGTTTCTTTCATAGTCATACGCATTATATATACCCTATTCTCAATCTATTTAATACGTAAAACATGAAATTTCCTTATTAAATTTATTATTTCAATCATATCATTACTTTTAATTTAATGATGTTCAATTTAAATATTAGGTCAATAACATATTTATGCTATTTATGGATACTTTCAAAAATAACAGCCCCAAACGATAACTTGAAAGGGGCTGTTAAATATTTAACTATTGCATTTGGTCTATCATTTTCTTGTTTCTTTCAATCATTTTATCAAAATACGTATCGTATCTTTGCCATTCTTCTTGAGTAATTGGCGTCATATTTAATACACCGCCAAGATCTTTGATTGCATATAATAGTAAAAACATTACATCTTGAACAGTAATCGTTTTGTTAAGTAATGTCTCTAGTGAGGCCATACAAGATGGTTCAATTTCAGGGTATTTAAATTTAGTCACTTCACCTTTTAAAGCATGTTCATAAAATGTTTGCATCATCAATGCACGTTCTGAACCAGAGCCTTCAACACAAAGATAAATTTGTACAGCAATACCGCCTCTAACTCTTCGTTGCGATATGCCTGCAAATTTCTTACCATCGATACTTAAGTCAAATTTTCCTGGGCAATAAGAATGTTCAATTTCCATCGTATCAATATCAAAATTCTCATCTTCGAACATTTTGCTAATTAAGAGATACATCACAGTAAACGCTTCATCAATCGTTGTTTCTGTTTGTCCTTTGAACATCAGCGATATATTTAATACACCTTGATCTAGAACGACACCTAGGCCGCCAGAATTTCTAACAATGGCATTATAACCAATCTCATTCGTTAAATAATCAATGCCATCTTTTAAAAACGGCAATCTTGAATCATGAATACCAAGAATAACAGTATGTTGATGAATCCAAGTACGCACAACATTATCTGATATATCTTTGCCCACACTTTCACAAAATGTATCATCGAATGCGAAAGATTGCATAGGCTCTAATCCAGAAGAATGATCGATATATCGCCAGTTGACGCCATTAAAATATTTACTCGCTAAATCCATCGTTATTGTAAGGCTTGCGCTGCTGTGATGAATGAAAGATTGTATACATCTTCAATTGAGCAGCCACGTGATAAGTCATTTACTGGAGAATTTAAACCTTGTAATACTGGACCAACTGCATCATATCCACCTAAACGTTGTGCAATTTTGTAACCAATATTACCAGCTTCTAAACTTGGGAATACAAAGACATTTGCATCACCTTGTAATTTAGCACCTGGCGCTTTTTTCTCAGCAACACCTGGTACAATCGCAGCATCAAATTGGAATTCGCCATCAATGATTGCTTCTAATTTTTCTTCTTCAGCTTTTTGTTGTGCTAATTTGACAGCTTCTTGAACTTTTGTCACATCGTCTGATTTAGCAGACCCTTTTGTTGAAAAGCTTAACATTGCAACTTTTGGATCCATGCCAAAGCTTAATGCTGATTTTGCACTTTCTACTGCAATTTCTGCAAGTCCTTGTGAATCAAGTTCTGGATTGATTGCACAATCACCAAAGATGTACTGTTCATCACCTTTAATCATAAAGAAGATACCTGATGTTCTTGATACACCTGGTTTCGTTTTGATGATTTGTAAAGCTGGACGCACAGTGTCGCCTGTTGAATGTGCTGCACCACTAACTAAACCATCTGCTTTACCAGCATAAACAAGCATTGTACCGAAGTAGTTCACATTGTTTAATAATTCTTGTGCTTGTTCTTCAGTCGCTTTACCTTTACGTCGTTCAACAAATGATTGAACTAATTCAGCTTTCAATTCACTTGTCGCAGGATTAATTAATTCAATATTAGAAATATCAAGATTAAGTTTTTGCGCTAAAGATTGAACCTTAGTCTCATCACCTAACACGATTGGTGTAACATAATCTGTTGCTTGTAATTGTGTTGCAGCTGTTAGAACACGCTCGTCCTCTCCTTCAGGTAATACGATTTTAACGTTTTTACCAGAAAGTTTGTCTTTTAATACATTTAATAAATCAGCCATAATGTCCTCCTGTAATATAAATCTTATTAATCATTCACGGTATAATTATACGCCATTTTATTTCATAATGCCACGTCACCAATTTGTAATCATAATTTTATCGTTACCCCTTTGCTTTATGATAAAATTTATAAAGAACTGATGATTTTTGAAAAGGAGCGATAAACATGAGTCAAGCAGCCGAAACATTAGATGGTTGGTATAGTCTACATTTATTTTATGCAGTTGATTGGGCATCATTACGTCTAGTTCCAAAGGACGAACGCGATGCACTTGTCACTGAATTTCAATCATTTTTAGAAAATACAGCAACTGTAAGATCATCAAAATCTGGTGATCAAGCTATTTATAATATAACTGGTCAAAAAGCAGATTTGTTATTATGGTTCTTACGTCCTGAAATGAAGTCTTTAAATCATATTGAAAATGAATTTAACAAATTGCGCATTGCTGACTTCTTAATCCCTACATATTCATATGTATCAGTCATTGAATTGAGCAATTATTTAGCTGGTAAATCTGATGAAGATCCTTATGAGAACCCTCATATCAAAGCAAGATTATACCCAGAATTACCACATTCTGATTATATTTGTTTCTATCCAATGAACAAACGTCGTAATGAAACTTATAACTGGTACATGTTAACTATGGAAGAACGCCAAAAATTAATGTATGACCATGGTATGATTGGTAGAAAATATGCTGGCAAAATCAAACAATTTATTACTGGTTCTGTAGGTTTTGATGATTTCGAATGGGGCGTAACATTGTTCTCAGACGACGTATTACAATTCAAAAAAATTGTATACGAAATGCGCTTTGATGAAACAACAGCACGATACGGTGAATTCGGTAGTTTCTTTGTAGGACATATTATTAACACAAACGAATTCAATCAATTCTTTGCGATTTCTTAATACATTGGTACGTTTATAAATTAATAAAAAATTCCAAGCTTATCGGTTTAAGCTTGGAATTTTTCGTTTATCTTCAGTATATTCCCGTATACATAAGACGTGATTTGGTAAATAGTTGAAATCTGTATGTTTAAACTTATATATATGTGCTAATGTAATATCAATAACAAAGTACACTTTGCTCATAGCAAAGTGTACCCGAGTAGTCTTCCTTGGGAGAACTTTAACTACTATCACTACATATAAACGTTAACCTCAATAGAAATTATACAGTCGCTACTCTATACAATTTTTGTAATGGTTAACTAATATTATTTTAACCTATTTGAAATATTTGAAACATATTTTTGCCGAATTTTTT
>OBZE01000559.1_pt1 | contig 11451 bp, 8 predicted proteins | sample 1476901 | NCBI WGS metagenome assembly OBZE01 (sample SAMEA2580235, study PRJEB22360) | human gut metagenome | biome: human gut; feature: human-associated habitat; material: faeces | place: Denmark | collected 2008/2010 | reverse complement strand
TGGATAAGTCGGTGGTCAAGCGCCGCACCGACCTGATGGCCGAGCTGGGTATCGAGTTCCGCCTGGGCGTCGACGCGGCCGATGCCGATGTGGCCGCGGGGCTGGTCGCGGAGTTCGACGCCGTGGTGGTTGCCGCGGGCGCCTGCAAGGCACGCGGCGTGGGAGCGGAAGGCTTCGACGCCGGCGTTGCCGCGGGGGACGTGGTGTACGCGGTGGATTACCTGACTGACCAGACGCGCGCCTTGCTCGAGGGCCGCAAGCCGGCTATCAGCGCCGAGGGCAAGGATGTGGTGGTCATCGGCGGCGGCGATACGGGCAATGACTGCATGGGCACTGCGGTGCGCCAGGGCGCGCGCACGGTTCGCCAGCTAGAATATGGCCCGCGTGCGCCGAAGGAGCGCGCGGCGTCGAACCTGTGGCCCGAATGGCCCAACGTGGCCAAGACCGATTACGGTCAGGAGGAAGCTATCGCGTTGCAGGGCGATGACCTGCGCGAATGGTGCGCCGATACGCAGAAGGTGCTGTTGGACGACGCTGGGCATGTGCGCGGTCTGCAGGTGCGCTCGTTCGACTGGTCCGCTGGCAAGCCCGAGTCCGTGGAAGGCTCCGAGCGCGAGGTCGATGCGCAGCTGGTGCTGGTGGCTTGCGGTTTCGCGGGTCCGGAGGGCGGCGTGTTCGATGCGTTCGGCGTGCCGCTGGCAACGCAGGGCCGTCCGCTTCCGGTGATGGCCGCCGGCGATTCGCATCGCGCCATGCGCGCCGCCGCGGGCAAGGACGACGCTGCCGTGTACGTTGCCGGCGATGCCCGCACAGGCAGCAGCCTGGTGGTGAACGCCATGGCCGACGCCCTCAAGTGCGCCGCCGAGGTTGCCAGCGACCTGGGGCTGTAGGGGGCTGGCAGGGCTGAGCCGGGCGTGGGAATCAAGTTGCGGGGAAGCGGGCGGTTTGCCCTGCTTCCCCGTTCGATGCCCATGCTGTGGCGAACTTAGCCGAATATCGGATGCATTATTGCGCTTCCTTGATTCGTGCAATAGCATATTCAGCTACTGCTAATCACAATCGAATCGGAGTCGCATGTCACGTCGTCAAGCCACCTCACGCATCCTCTTCATCTGCCACGGCAACATCTGCAGGTAAAGGGCGAATCGCCAGGTCAGAAGGCGAAAACAAGCTACTAGATTATCAATTTACTACTGATTTACATTTTTTCGGAGTTCAAACACGACAATATAGCTGTTTGTAGCAGCAGCGTTGAATCGGTCGGGTTAAGCCCGCTTGGGATTATCAATCGTCTCAGGCGGGCACTATTTGCAACAAGATAGAATACGCATTCAGCAATAGTGAAATGGCAGCGGTTTATTGTTGTCTGTTGGCGAACCGGTGTGAACACTTAGCTGAAACCGAATGCGACCGCATCTTCTTTTGGCTTATGCAGAAAAGAAAAGCGCATCCGAACTCTCATGAAAGCTATCCGATAAACAATCAAAAGCGTGGTGCCTCACAATCTTCGTAGCATTTCATGAGGCATAGCTTCGCCGCAATCTGTCTGAAGAAGGGCGAGCGAATCGGAAAGCTCCCGAAGGCCCTTAGACACCAAACAATTGAAATGGCTCAGCGATACGAGCATTACTTTACTGAAGGATTAGTCGTTGACATCGATATACTCATCGTTTGATACCACGCTTGAACGATACCTTCAATTGATGAACTGACGCAGAAATATCTCATGCTATAGTGGCATCACCACAACCGCACCTGCTTGCAGGGGCATTTTGAATTGAATACGAACCAACCAGTGACCGGGAGGGCATCTGTCTTCTCTTGGGCTGGTTGGTTATTGCCAAACAAATGCTTAAGCGGTTGTGGTGACCTGTGATGGATGTCCTCCTAATCAGCATCATGGCGCTTCGGGTCTCCTCACAGTATCGTGTCGGCTCATTGAGCGCGGAGGTGTCATCATGGCAAGTAAAGCACCAAGATGTTGTCCATCATGCGGGGAAATGCAAGGTTGGAAAGCCGTAGATCAATCAAATAAAGGGTTCTCGGTTGGGAAGGCTGCAGCTGGTGCTGTCCTCCTCGCCCCGGTTGGGCTAGTCGGTGGCGCTTTAGGTAAGAAAACCGTTACATATTATTGCCAAAAATGCGGTTTTCGCAACGACTACAAGCCGAACTAGGGGGCCGTGATGAAAGAAAAAGTGATTGCGATTGCTTTTACGTTGGTGATCCTTCTTGGCCTGGGTGGCTGCATTAGCGCCTGTTCAGGTGGTAGCAGCAGCTCGAGTAGTTCAAGTTCAAGTTCAAGTGGTTCCAGCAGTTCTTCGTTGAGTAAGGACGAACAAGGCAGAAGAGCCGCAGAAAACGAGGCTAGCCACTATCACTACGACAAGTCTGGCCACTTATACGATGACCGCAAAAAATAGGGGACGATCTGATACAGAGCTGCTTGTATGACGCATGCTTTAGCCAATTGCTTAACGGCTGAATGATATTGAGCATCATGGATGCGTGCCTCAAGAGACTCCCTGGCGCTCGTCGGGGGCCCATCGTGCCTGTTTGAATTTGCTGTGCAACAAATTGATCAAAATCCCTGATAGCGTCAATTAGTAATGTGCGATTTGGTTTGGAAGTTGCTTGGTGCTGCGCGTGTCTGTTTCGGGGAAAGGCGAGGATAATCAATGAAGAAATCAATTGTGTTGGCAACTACGTGTGTGGTACTTGCTGCCTCTCTTGCTGGCTGTGCTGGTAGTGCGGTCAATGAAGTCAGTAGCGCAATTAATGCAATCGGAGAAGTTTCTCTTCAATCTGGGGAGGCAATCGAGTCTGCTCAGACGAAGTACGATGCCTTGACTGATGAGGAAAAAACGAAGGTGGGGAATTACGACAAGCTGCAAAGTGCGGAAAAGGAATTTACGCAGCAGCTTTACTCTGCAACGAAGAAAGAAATTGAAATTGCCGACAAATTAGCGGGCAATTATTACACCCAGTACTACGATGCGAAGGGCTTTGATGCTGCTAGGGAGAGCGCTGAGGCTGTGCTGAATTCTTCGGACGAGGAACGATATTCCGAGGCTTACTCAAACTTAAAGGCAGAGAATGAAAGCCTTCAGTCGTACATTGACGGGGAAACGGCGAAATCCTATAGCGTAACGACCGATTTGGATGACGAATACCCCTTTATGATCGATGAGGGGCATCTCCCGTCCCAATGGAATTTCTCGCCTATTGTTATGCAGACCTCGTCTCACCCCACAAACGTTGTCAGCATGAAGAAAGCGACTGACTTGCCGACGTACATAGATTTGTTCATCAATGGGTCTTCTCGAAATTACACTTATGCGATAAGCCAGCTCCCGACAAAAGAGATTAGCGTGCAGGACGAAAATGGCGAGATCAAGACCGCGCTTGTGAATACCGAGGTTCGTTTCACGGCGGCATTTGACCAGGCTGCTAATCAGGATTCCAGCAAGGAACTCAATGAGAGGCCGGGTTATTTCTTTGTTGATAAGAGCGGCTATATTGTTTTGGCCTTGCCGAATTACGATGGGGAAGACCACTTTGTCCTGTACACGTCTCGCGGATAAAAGACTGCGACTTGACGACTGTGAAGCAAAAAACTGACGATACGGCCATACAGAGTCTGCAGGTGGATAGCAAAACACTAGGTCGGAAGCTAAAAGCAAGCTGATGAAAAAGCTATTGACTATTATTAATGCATTTTGGAGCCCAATTACGGCAATACAGCTTTCTGTAGCAGCGGCGTTGAATTGGTTGGGTTAAGCCCGCTTGGAATTATTGCTAGTCGTTTTGGTACGAGCACTATTCGCGACAAAACAATCAGCGTCGCTACGTTTCGGTTCTGTGTATGACTGTCTTAAACGAAGGAAGGGGTAACAATGAGGAAGATGTTTGCGTCAGCGGTCATGTGTACGGTGCTTATTGCCTCTCTTGCTGGCTGTACTGGTAGTCCGGTTAACGATGCGAGTAATGCGATCAATGCAATTGGGGAAGTCTCCCTCCAATCGGGGGAAGCTATTCAAGCTGCTCAGGCTAAGTATGATGCCTTGACCGATGACGAGAAGGGTAAGGTAGAAAACTACAGCAAGTTGCAGAATGCGACCTCAGAATATCAAGAGCTTCTCATTGAGAAAGACTGTTTTAACTTAATTGAGTCGAGTTATCTGGCGGCGCAGAAGGTCGAACCGAATCGTTCGTCAGCTTCTGAGATGGGGATTAGCATTTCGAAAGGGATATCGGATGAATTGTCGAAACTCGCCTCGTTTGACGATTCGGTTATTGCAAACAAGGACTTCAGGGAATTATTCAGCAGATATAAACAATCATTGCAATCTCAGGTAGACGGTCTTTCCGATTTCCCAAATGACCCTTCTGCTTACAATGAAGCGTATCTTGACCAGGGGAAGGTTGTTCAAAACGATTGCCTGGCAACGTTCGAGTCTAGTTATAGTTTAGCCCTGAGCGCTGATTACAGGTCGAGCAAGCTTAACAAGATGGGCGTTATCGGTACGCCGTATTCCATTGATACCGAAAAGGGAAAAGTTGAAATAACCGTTGAGGGGTTTTCCGTTACCAGCAAAGATACCGAGACGGTTCACCAAGTTGGAATAGCAAATGATTCCCAAGAATGCGGTTTCCTGCTTTGCGTCATCAACAACGTTTCGCATCCTGTCTCGGATGAGTATTCGGGCCGTCTCCGATTTGACGAGCTTGGTCATGTTGCCGCTTTAGATGGAGTCCAATTGGCAACGGTTGATGGCTCACTTCGATATCCCGGCTACGAATGTGGTGGTGCAGGCGTTTTGGGCATCTATAACGGGTCTGAAGTTAAAGTTGGCGAAACAAAACGAATCTCAATCCCCTACGTTGTTGATTCTGACGCTAAGGAGGTTCTTGTCAGTCTGAAGTCGGGTGAGTTTTTTATTGTCCCGGTTGTTCGGTAGGGGCTAAGTGCATCCATGCGGGGAGAAACGAAGTACGTGGAAGTGGATGATGTTCGGAGCGGGGATGGGGCATATCCAAAGTGGCCCAAAGCCAATATTCTTTATGCTTCGTAAGATTAGGCTAGGGGCGGTGTAGGGGTAGTTTGCTGTGCTGAGCTAAACCGCATCTTGCCGTGTTGGAGATATCGAACCTGCTTCAGAGTTTAAATGACCCCCGAATTGCGTAATGTTTATCGATTCGGGGGTCTTCTGCTGGTATCTCATGGGGGTTCGACCGTCATTCTGTCAAGGATGCCTCTATGGGCTTAGCGTGCTATCAAGATGTGCTGCTGTTTGCCCAGTTCATCGAGGAATAATTGTGCTCAGACCGTTTAGCACGCATAGATGCGTCTTGTGATCCGCAGCTTTTAAATCCTGAGAGCTGCTTTTATATATCTACCTCTTATTGTTCTTGTTTAAACATATAAGCGGTCTAAACGTTCTAAAGCCACTTTACCTGGGAAAACTGCAGTACAGATGCATTATGCAGGCGTTTTTCGCCATGCTATTGCGTTCTGCGCACGTACATGCGCGAACCATTCGAGCTGATAGTTTGCAGCTCCTCATGTGCGCATAGCTTTCTTGAGAAGCTGCTTATCGGCATCGAATCGCAGCAGTTCTTAGCGCACCAGCTTACGTACGACTCGTATACGCCCTTGTTTGTTTTGCCTTCAAATTTGCCAAAAGATGGCTTTACATCCGAGATGAAGGCTCGAACAGGGTCATTGTCCCTAACGATATTAAATCTCATGGTGTCTGACTGCTTGTTAGGGGTCAAGCCAAGGTTTTTACGACATCTGCGCAGGGCGTTTATGCCTTGCACGATAGCGTATTCGATGCATTCCTCTTTGCAAAGCTTCTGCTTGAGGTACGGATCGTACCCCTTGTCGTTCGGCGTGAATCTCGCGGAGAGCGGAATCGGATGCGTGCGTCTCTCGAAGCCATATGACCCATCTGCGAAGCGTGGCAGCTCGTTGCAGGAGTATATGAGCGTAGCGCACGGAGTGAACTCAAAAGTCGCGCCGCCCTTGTATTGATCGCTTACGGCTTCACCTGTAACGAACTTCTTCAGCACTGAGCATGCTTGGTTACCAACGTAATCATTCGAAACATCGTCCCCGATGAGAGCGAGCTTTCCGATGGCTGGCACAAGCTGAAACTTCTCGCCTAGCGCATGGATTGGCAAAGAGAAATAATTGTCGTTGCCAAGCAGACACTTCAGCGTCTCGAGAATGGTGCTTTTCCCATTTGCTCCCGAGCCTTGAAGAAGAATCATTCGGGAAACCTCGTGGCCTCTATACATAGCCAGTCCGAACATCTCCCAGAGGTTGGCGAGAACAGACTCATCGTTTTGGGCAATTCTGGCGAACGCCTCATCTACTAGGTGCGAATGCGCACTTGGATTCCAGTTGTGTGGAACCTCGTTCAAGAGCATTAGCTCTCCGTTGTCCGCAACCAGCTTAAGCGTATCGATGTCGAGTATGCCGTTTTTGAAGCGGATGTACTTCTCATCGGCTTGCTTCTTGTGCGGGGCCATCAAGGTTAGATACCTCATCACTTCGTTTCTCGTGTAGGTGCTGGCATCTTTTTGAATCCCGATTATCGTTCTGAAAATGCTGTCTTGTCCTAGCGTGTATCTTCCATCGATCTTGATTGCTGGAACGCCTTCAACGAAGCAAACGCCATAGTCGTTAATGAGGATGTCCGCTATTTCGTCATGACGAAGCTTGACCTTATCCTTTTGATCGGCTCCCTTTACGCTATTCAAGAAGCTCTCAATGCTTGCGTTAGCGCTTACTTCGGTGTATAGAAGCGATTGGATATTTCCTTTTCGCTCAGCTCCAGCCAGTCGGGTTAAGCGGGAAGGGTTCTTGTTTGCTTGATCGCATGCGCTGCCGTACTTCTTCTCGAGGCAGCTGTACAGCATGGATACGCGTTTGCTGTATTCGGCGGCGTCTTTTGCATCGACTTTAACAATCGTGTGAATAGACTTGTTGCCCGAATCGGTCATCGCTTGGATTGGAAGTCCCGAGTCGAGCATGCGGTTAATCTGCTCATCCTTTGGAATATCATCGTATTCGACAAGAGCGTTACGGAACGCTTTCACGTCCTTGTCCTTACGCCCATCAAAACCCATCGGGTTAACGTGAAATAAGATACCTGCTTCCTTGTTGTAGTCTGGGAATACCTCGTCCAGCGCTGAGGCGTTATGAAGGTCGCGGATGACGGAGCATGCGGGCCTCGTCTCCGGTTTTCCCGTTGGTGCCCATTTGCCATCGTCCTTTTTGGTGAACTTCGTGACGAACACAATGAAGTCGTTAGACGCAAACAACGATTCAAGTTGTTGTGCGGCTTGCTCGGGTGCGGATAGATTCTCTTCCACTTTTACCGGCATTTTCTTTTGCTTGCGGCCGGTTCCCATAGGCTTGCCCGACCACATGCTAAGGACGCTTCGGGTGATTTGGGAAACCTCGTTGTCGCTCATGGGCGGCATGCAGCGTTCTGCGTTTGCCTTCTTGAGAAGAGCGGTGATCTCATCTTTGCTTTTGCTGTTTCGCTTCAGGTTAATTCCGTATTTGAAGATAGTGTTGTTACGCTCGCCTTCCATGATGATTTCGGGTAGTTCAAACTTGATTCCTGAATTAACGTTCATAAGCTTGCTGTCCTTTCTTCTTGACTTTTATTTGAGTTCTATGCCTTGTTGTTGCTGATGCAACTGATTTGCCCGCTTGCCGGGCTTCCCCGAGGCAGGGGCGACTGCGGCATTTGCATTCGGTGGGGCTGCCGATGTCCCACCTACACTCCGCGTCCTTGTGGCGCTCTCTCTGCAATTAATATTAAAGGCGGCGTGCGTCCGATAAAATAGGACATAATCGTGACATTTGGAGAGGGGCCATATGCCGATAAGAGAAAACTTTTCGCGTGCTTCTTTGTATAAGGATATCGATTTGATGCAGAGCGAAAGGCGCTGCAAAAGCATCGACGATATACGAGGCGAGATTCGTGAACGCGATCTTTTCAGCTTGCTTGGTGCGTCGGAAGCGGATGAATTCGCTCGTCTTGCTAAGAAGTATGCTTTCTTCGAGGCTTCTACGGCTTCTGAGCTTAGTTACGACCTTGGCAAGAGTGATGCAGGGAATCGAGAGACGGCCGATGCGCAGCTTGCGGTGAACTTGACTGGTTATATCGACATGCAACGTCATATGAACTTGGCTATTAGCTTGAAAAGTTTATGTGAGCAGGATGTAGTGAGCCGTAGCGATTTGGAATCGGTAGGCTTCCTGATAGAACCTGCGTCTTTCGAAGACAGAACGCTCTCCTTGCAACTGGAAACTTTGATCAAAGATGCTAAAGAGAAACTTCAAGTCGATGATTTAAACCCTGTATTGGCCGAGTGCTTTGACCTTCAGCGACGACTCGAGTTACCTATGTTCTGGTGTTGGGAGAGGGTTACCACATCGGAAAGCCCTTATGCTAAGCATCTTAGATTCGGCATTAAATGCAACATGGATCAGGATTTTTGGCAAGTAGGTCTGAAGGTCTCAAAAAACCCCGATGATCCGCACTACATTTTCGATTTGGGAAATGATCATTTTAGCGAGGATGCTGTCGGGTATCGCGAGGCGGTTCATAAGGCCTTAGACAAACTATTCAGAATCAATCTTGCTGATATGGCGGTTGTCACTAATGCAGGGATTGTTGAACAGAAGTGCAGAACGGTTTACGCTGCGTTTTGGTATGAGCTTGCCAGGAGCCTTGAAGGTGGTAGGGCGATGCGCTGCGAAGCTTGCGGCAAGCCTCTTATTGCGTTCGGCGAACGCGGCAGCAAAAGGAAGTACTGCTCGGATGCTTGTAGAAAGTGGGCGCAGCGCAATCCCGGTAAACGGAGGAGGATGCAGCCTTAGTCGTGATAATAAGTCTAAAAAACAAATGATATTTTGACTTTCTTTTACTTCGATATTTCCCCTGGTGACGAAGTCTAATAAAATAGTCTAAAAAGAAAGGGGAGAAAATGAAGTACGGGTATGGGCGAATCAGTACCGATAAGGAAGCTCAGAAGTTCGATCGCCAGGAAGACCAGCTGAAGGATGCTGGGTGCGAGCGCATCTACCTTGAGCGCGTGAGCGGCACATCGAAAAGCAAGCCTGAATTGGAGAAGTTGATAAAGGAGCTTAAAAGCGGTGACGAGCTTGTTTGCGTCTCAATTGACCGGTTGGGTCGCTCGACTCAGCAGGTTCTCTCGCTTGTGAACACGCTTGACGAGATGGGCGTTGGGCTGACGAGTTTGAAAGAAGGGTTTCAAGCCAACACTCCCCAGGGGAAATTCTTTCTTACCATTGTTGCTGCTTTCTCTGAGCTTGAGGTTGAGATGTGCCGCAGTCGTGTGAAGGACGGGCTTGAAGCAGCTAGGAGAAGGGGAAAGAAGCTCGGCAGGCCGCGCAAGGATATGGATACGGCAATAAAGATGTGGCAATCGAAGGACTATTCGATCAACGAGATATGCTCTGCCGTTGGCTGCACAAAACAAACCCTGTACAACGCAATCAAGCGAGAGGGAGCGACTAGGGATTAGTCGTCTTCTTGGCATAAAACTTGCGCCTATATGCTTATCAAATAACGCACCATATGAAGCTGTAAGCCTCGATAAGCTTGCGGATGGGTAAATACTCGTCCTGATGCAAAACGCGCTTTCTAGCCCTCAAAACGTGCGATTTAAGCCTTATATCCCGACATTTGAAGCAGCAACGGAGCGCTTATGACGGACGGTGCGGCAATGTTGCAGCTCGTGAAAACAGGTGGATTTTGCTGCAATTGGCACCTTTGATTCCTTCAAAAGCCATTTGGTTTTGCCGCGCGAATTGTTAATCGCATTTTGTTCATATGCCACGAGACTTACTACAATAGGCTTTGTCGTGTTTGGACTCCATTAAGAAGGAGGCCAACACATGAGTAGGAAAGATTCCAAAGGTCGCAATCTCCACTATGGTGAAGGGCAACGTTCTGATGGCCGCTACTTCTTTCGCTACAAAGATGCAAAGGGAAAGAATCGCACTGTCTACTCTTGGACATTGACAATTCATGACCAAACGCCAGAGGGGAAACGCCCAGGAATGTGCTTGCGTCAGATGGAGAAGCAGATTCAAAAGGATTTATTCGATCGCGTTACGGGAACGAACATGACTGTTCTTGAGCTTGCTGAAAAATATATTGAGACGAAAACAGCGGTTCGGACGACAACGCTAGCCGGGTATAAAACGCTGTTGAATTTTCTTTCGCAAGACGATTTCGGTGCAAGACGAATTACGGACGTGACAACCTTGGAGGCGAAGCACTGGATTATTCATTTGCAAAGGGATTGCGGCAAAGGCTACAGCACCATTCACAGCTTCCGAGGTGTTCTGCGCCCGGCATTTCAGCTTGCTGAGGACGATGACCTGATTAGGAGAAATCCATTCTCATTTGAACTGGCAACTATTGTGATCAATGACTCGGTTCCAAGAATTGCACTGACAAAGAACCAGGAGCGAAGGTTTCTTGAGTTTGTCGAGTCGGACAAGCACTACTCTCGGTATTTCGAGGAGTTCTATATTCTGTTCAACACTGGACTGCGCATTTCGGAGTTCTGCGGTTTGACTGATGAGGACTTTGATTTCAAGGAAAAGAGCATTCGTATCGATCGGCAGCTGATGCGATCCTCAAAGATGCGGTATTACCTAGAACCGCCGAAAACCGAATGCGGTACGCGCTACCTCCCTATGAACAAACAGGTTGAAAGCTGTATTTATCTGATGCTCGATAAGCGAAAGGCAGGATGCGAGAGTTTTAAGGTCGATGGCGTGAGTGGCTTTCTTTCGTTTGATAAAAACGGCAGGCCAAGGGTTGCTCTGCATTGGGAGAATTACCTCAAATACGCTGTTGAAAAGTACAACCGCCTTTATAAAGATGCGCTTCCGAAGATAACCCCGCATGTGTGTCGGCATACGTATTGCAGCAAAATGGCAAGGAATGGCATGAGTCCTGTGCGTTTGAAGTACCTTATGGGGCACTCGGACATTAGCGTTACGTACAACATTTACACGCATATTGGCTTTGAAGATGTTAAAAATGAAGTGCTGAAATCGTAAAACCCCAGGTCAAACCATGTGTAAAAATGAGCCGAAAATCGCCGATTTGTACATTTTTTACACATTCCGCCAGCTATTTTCGAGCGAAATTCAAGGTCAAGGAAGCTGAGATTGGTGTTGCGGGGAAGGGGCACGGGCTTCGAATCAATCGGGATTTGCGAAGACGGATCGGGTGAGTATCGGTTGCATTCGTTTGATGGTGTTATCTGCTGAAGTGCTTCAAGCGAGATTCGCTTCAAGAGGGCATTTCGCCTTTGATAAGGGCAAAAACCCTCCGTTCGATGCCCATGCTGTGGCGAACTTAGCCGAATATCGGATGCATTATTGCG
>OBZE01000557.1_pt1 | contig 11464 bp, 11 predicted proteins | sample 1476901 | NCBI WGS metagenome assembly OBZE01 (sample SAMEA2580235, study PRJEB22360) | human gut metagenome | biome: human gut; feature: human-associated habitat; material: faeces | place: Denmark | collected 2008/2010 | reverse complement strand
GTTTGTTAATGCAAGCAATGACACGCAATCCGCTAGCATCACCAAAGATTTTTGGTGTTAGTTCTGGCGCGTCATTTGTCATTGTATTAGTAACGATTATTATTCCATCATTAGAATACTACTCACTTTATTTAGGTGTCATTGGCGCCTTTATTGGTGGATTAACTGTCTACACACTTTCTGGTGCTACAAAAGGTATGACGCCTATTAAATTAGCGTTGGCTGGTATGGCCATTCATTTATTTTTTAGTAGTATGACTGAAGGGATTATAATCTTAAATGAAAATTCTAATGAACAAGTGATGTTTTGGCTTGTTGGTTCATTATCCAGTATGAAGTGGGATGAGATTTTAACCATTCTACCATGGCTTATTGGTGCATTAATTGCAACAGTCTTTATTGGTCGTCAGTTAACGATAATGGAACTTGGCGATGATATTGCTAAGGGATTGGGTCAAAATATAAATAAAGTTAGAATCATCATTGGACTATTAGTTATTATTCTTACAGGTATGTCTGTATCAATAGCAGGACCAATTGGCTTTGTTGGTTTAATTGTGCCACATATCGTCAAGCGCTATGTGAGTAAGAATTATTTAGTCATGATTCCATTAACATTTATTATAGGTGCAGATTTATTACTACTATCAGATGTATTAAGTCGTTTAATTACATATCCTTATGAATCACCAGTAGGGATTGTTACATCATTCGTAGGTGCACTTTACTTCTTATTTATAACGATTAAAGGGGTGAAAAGAATATGATGACAACGAAAATTATACGTCGTTATAGTTTAATCACAATCCTTTTAATTGTGAGTATATTCATAAGTTTATGTGTAGGGTCTGTCATGATTCATCCGATTGATGCTATTAAGGGAATCTTTACACAAGATGATTTTATTTTAAATGAGTATCGTATACCTAGAACGTTACTTGGTATTATTATCGGTAGTAGCTTGGCTATATCAGGTGCAATTATACAAGCTGTAATAAGAAACCCGTTAGCCTCACCTGATGTTATAGGTATTTCTAAAGGTGCCAGTTTAGCTGCTGTGATTATTATTATGATCTTTCCAACAGCACCATTGTTTGTATTACCTATAGGTTCATTCTTAGGTGCCTTTGCAGTAAGTTTATTTTTATCATTTTTAATTTCAAAATATGATGTTAAAGGTTCAAAGCTTGCCTTAATTGGTTTAGCAATAGGCGCAATATGTACGGCGATTGTGCAGTTCTTATTAATCAGAAATCCACTGGAAGCAAACAAAGCGCTTGTTTGGTTGACGGGTAGTCTATATGGACATGATATGTCGAATATTTATACTATATTACCTTGGTTTTTAATAACGATACCAATCATCATTTTATTGAGTTATCAATTAGATGTATTGAATCTAGGTGATGCTGTTGCAACCGCACTCGGTTTAAAAGTTAAAACTATTAAAATGCTATTGCTAATTTTAGCAGTAATATTAGCAGGATCCGCAATTTCAGTTGTCGGTGGTATTAGCTTTTTAGGATTAATTGCACCTCATATTGCGAGACAGTTAATAGGAAATAAAACATTACACGTTATTATCATGTCGGGGTTAATTGGTGCTATATTGTTAACATTTGGTGATGGTTTAGCCCGTGGCATTCATCCGCCACTGGATATTCCTGTAGGGGTTATCATTGCAATTATCGGTGCACCATACTTCTTAATATTATTACGAAGAATGAAATAACTAACATATGATTAGAGTTTATAAAAGGTTAAGTACGAAATCAGTAATTGTACTTAACCTTTTTTGAATTCATCTTGAAAAATTACAAGAAATAGCGTATATTTAATAACTGTAATTATTCATTATTTTGCATACATAAACATTTTAAAAGATATAATGATAAGGAATATGTTTGTTAACTGAATAGAATTCTGTATATACTTAAAACGAATACATAGAGAAATGGATTGATTTTATGGATAGCTTTTCAAGGAAAGAGATAGTCATTGGGAGACTTAAGTTTATTACGATGTCTTTAATTGGTATCTTATTATTTCTAGTACCAATTCCAGTCGAACAAGATGGACAGAAGCAAACAACGTTGCCAGTGGCATTTTTAGCAGGCGTTCTTAAAGATGTATTAGGTGGCGTAATGCCATTTTTAATTGTGACGATAATTACTTTGTCGGGTATCATAACACTGATTTGTTCAACTATTTTAAAAGATAAATTGAAACCTGATGGATTATTGCATAATGCGTTTAATGTAAGAATAGGTTGGTTAATTTTGCGATTACTTGCCGTTGTCTTTGCGTGGATGACATTTTTACGAATTGGTTCAAAAGTAATATATTCAGATGAAACGGGTGGATTATTGTTCTCGAGTTTATTGCCAACTTTAGTGGCAGTATTCTTATTTGCGGCATTATTTTTGCCACTATTAATGGAATACGGTTTGTTAGAGATGTTGGGTCCTATTTTTAGACCGGTTATGAGACCTTTATTTACATTGCCAGGACGTTCGACGGTAGATAATTTAGCATCATTTATTGGAGACGGAACTGTTGGGGTCTTAATTACAAGTAGACAATATGGTGAAGGATATTATTCTCGTCGTGAGGCAACAGTTATTTCAACGACATTTAGTGTAGTTTCTATCACCTTTGCAATTGTAGTTGCTGAAACAGTACATATGCAAAATCAATTTTTTGCTTTCTATTTATCAGTGATAGTATCCTGCCTCGTTGCAGCAGTCATTATGCCAAGAATTTGGCCTTTAAATAAAATTCCTGATGAGTATGCTAAGGAGGTACCTGAAAGTGCGCGTACTGAGGCATTGCCAGAAGGAAAGACGGCATTGAGACATGGCTTTGATACTGCAACAGAAGTAGGTATTAAAGCACCGGGCATTGTTGACTTCTTTAAGTCAGGATTGAAAACGGTTGTTGATATGTGGTTTGTTATTTTACCTGTTGTGATGAGTATTGGTACTATTGCTACCATTATTGCGAACTACACGCCATTGTTCGTTATTTTGGGTAAACCTTTTGTTCCATTTTTAGAGTTAATGCATATACCTGAAGCGGCACAGGCTTCTCAAACGATTATTATCGGTTTTGCCGATATGTTTTTACCTTCTATATTAATTGAAGGTGTACAAAATGATATAACTCGTTTTGTTATTGGGGCACTTAGTATATCGCAGTTAATATACTTGTCTGAAGTAGGTGGCGTCATACTTGGTTCGAAGATTCCTGTAAGCATCGGCAAATTGTTTATGATTTTCTTGATTAGAACAATCATTACACTACCAATTATTTCTTTGATGGCACACTTGTTATTGTAATTAGATATAGAAAAGGACAACTGTTAAAATTGTGAAAACAGTTGTCCTTTTGTATTTGTTTATGCTGGGTGTTGAATCAATTAAAAAAATCATTCATGAAGCCCTCACCATGAATGATTTTTTTATACAATTTATTTAGTTAATTCATTGTAAACTTTTTGATCATTTTGAGTATAAATAATGTATTCGTGGTCTTCAGTATCGATAATAACGCGATTCGTTTTACCAAATGTTGAGCCGATTCTAGATACATCTTTGCTGTCTAATTTAGGAACTGCGTGAATATCTTGGTCTTGTGTAATATTTTTAATTTCACTTGTAGGAATTTTGATATCAGCAACTCTCCATTGAATACGCACTTCATTATTATCCTTTTTTACTGTCATTGCCATTATTCAAACACATCCTTTAAATATTTTGTAAATACATCATAAACGATTTTGTAATCGTTTTCAAGAGTTATGTGATACTTTTTTAAATTGTGTCATACTAATGAAGTTCAACCCGAAAATATGTTCGTGTTTTTGGCGAATTTATGGTAAAATATGAGTATTAAAGGAGAACAAATATGACAGGTAAAACACATGCTTCATGCGGCATGCTCGTTGGAGCGCTAACAACACAATATTTTCAAACGGATATTTTTTCGTCGGTTACGGTTATCATTCTAGCAACTCTAGCTAGCTTATTACCCGATATATGTCACACTCAAAGTAAGATTGGCAGAAGGTTTAAGGTAATTAGTTTTTTTGTGAGATTGATCTTTGGACATCGAACCTTTACGCATTCAATATTATTTATCGCAATCATAGCATTTTTATTGCAAATTATTCAGACGCCTAATTATTATATGGCAGCAATTATAATTGGATTAGTGTCACATGTTATACTAGATATGATAACACCAAAAGGCGTGAAATTATTTTATCCGTTACCGTTTAATGTGAAGACACCGATTCAATTTAAAACAGGTGGACTTGTAGACTTATCTTTAGCTACTGCGTTAATGATCGGAACAGTTTATGTTTTATTTCAGCCTTTCATCAATGATATAATAAGCAACTGGAATACTAAGTTTTTATAGAAAATAAATTATTAAAGGTTACAAACTCAGCAGGAGGCATAAAATGCTAGATAAAAATCAATTAGCTAAATATAAACAAGATCATTTATGTGAATATGAAAAAATAATGAGTAACAATGAAAAAGAAGCACTTGAAGAGAAGGTAGCGTCATTAGATTTAGATTTTATTGCCAAATTATATAACGATTTATACATCAATAAGAAAACGATAGATGATGTATCTGCAGTTTCTGAAGTGAAATATGATATTAAATCACAAATGAGTGATGATGAGATTAAGCGTTTAGAGGAACAAGGACTTCAAGCTATTAAAGAAGGACAATTTGCAGTACTTTTGATGGCAGGTGGACAAGGAACAAGACTTGGATATAAAGGACCTAAAGGTTCATTCGAAATTGAAGGTGTAAGTTTATTTGAACTTCAGGCAAAACAATTAAAAGAACTACATCGACAAACTGGTCATAAAATTCAATGGTACATTATGACAAGTGATATCAATCATGAAGAAACTTTAGCTTATTTTGAATCACATAACTACTTTGGTTATGATCAAGAATCAATCCATTTCTTTAAGCAAGATAATATTGTGGCGCTTAGTGAAGCAGGACAATTAATTTTAAATCAACAGGGTCGTATTATGGAAACGCCGAATGGTAATGGTGGCGTGTTTAAATCTTTAGACAAGGCAGGATACTTAGAAGAAATGTCTAATAATGGCGTTAAGTATATTTTCTTGAATAATATCGATAATGTTTTAGTAAAAGTGTTGGATCCACTATTTGCAGGATTTACGGTAGAACATGATTACGATATTACTTCTAAAACGATTCAACCAAAACCAGGAGAAAGTGTTGGGCGATTAGTTAATGTCGATTGTAAAGATACAGTATTGGAGTATTCAGAATTAGATCCAGAAGTTGCAAATCAATTTAACAATGCTAATATCGGTATTCATGCATTTAAACTTGGTTTTATTTTAAATGCTGTAAATCGTGAATTACCTTATCATTTAGCTATTAAGAATTTGAAGCAATTAGATGAGAACTTTGGTGTTATTGAACAACCAACTTTAAAATTCGAATTGTTCTATTTTGACATATTTACTTATGGAACTAGTTTTGTCACGTTACAAGTTCCTAGAGAAGAAGAGTTCTCACCTCTTAAAAATAAAGAAGGTAAAGATAGTGTTGCAACAGCGACTGAAGATTTACGTAGAATGGGTTTAATTTAATGTTAGGCGGTGACTTACGTGTCCAAATCTAGTGAAAAAAGTAATGACACAATCGTAGAAACATTTAAGGATATCATCCCTTTATCATTTGGAGAAGAAATTGGTAATGCAGCATCTCATGGTGTTGCAGCTTTGTTAACATTATTAGTGTTACCCTATGCAGCTGTGCACAGTTATATTGCATATGGTACGCTTGCGTCTGTGAGTATGTCTATTTATGTTATTTCTATCTTTATGATGTTTATTTCATCTACTATTTATCATTCTATGCAAAATGAAACGCCTCATAAATATATTTTAAGAATTATTGATCATAGTATGATTTATGTAGCAATTTCAGGTACATATACGCCTATTTTATTAACAGTTGGAGGTGGTTGGATTGGATGGACAGTGTTTATCCTATTATGGGGCACAACGCTTTGGGGAATTTTATATAAATCCATAGCTGTCAAAGTTAACCAAAAGTTAAGCTTAATTGTCTATTTAGTGATGGGCTGGGTAGGTATTATCTTGTTACCAATTATTTTTATTCGCACATCATGGATATTCATATTATTCATTTTCTTAGGCGGTGTGTCATATACGATTGGTGCATGGTTCTATGCACAAAAAAACAGACCATATTTTCATATGATATGGCATATTTTTATTGTTATAGCATCATTATTGCATTTAATTGCTATTTTATATTTTATGTAATAGTTTATCAGAAGGTGGGGGGAACTCCGCTTTTTTTATTACTTAATTCATTCTAATAGAGGATTGTTTTGTATGACTATTATCGTTAAGATTTGAAAGTCAAAAGTGTTTATACAAATACAAATCAATAGTTTGTAAATAAAATCGTATAAATATATATAAAGAAGGAGGTATAGCATGCGTTTAAAATCAATTGTAACTGTAATAGCTTTAATATTAATCATGTTTATGGCTGCAATCGAATCATCAATTATTTCTTTAGCGTTACCAACAATTAAGCAAGATTTAAATGCAGGGAATTTAATTTCATTAATTTTTACCGCGTATTTTATCGCATTAGTAATTGCCAATCCTATAGTAGGTGAATTATTAACTCGTTTTAAAATTATTTATATTGCTATCGCAGGTCTTACACTATTCACGGTTGGTAGTTTAATGTCAGGTTTAAGCACACATTTTAGTATGTTGGTTATATCACGTGTAATTCAAGGGTTTGGATCTGGTGTCATGATGTCCTTGTCACAAATTGTGCCCAAATTAGCATTTGAAATTCCATTACGCTATAAAATTATGGGTATCGTTGGTAGCGTTTGGGGGATTTCGAGTATCATTGGACCACTTCTAGGTGGTGGCATATTAGAATTTGCAACATGGCATTGGTTATTCTACATAAACATACCGATTGCGATTATTGCAATAATATTGGTTGTCTGGACATTTCATTTTCCAGAAGAAGAAACTGTGGCTAAATCAAAATTCGATACTAAAGGTATCACCCTGTTTTATATTTTCATTGGTTTAATTATGTTTGCATTGTTAAACCAACAACATTTATATTTAAATATCATAGGTTTTGTCTTAGCAATATTAGTTGCACTTCGATTATTTAATGTTGAGAAAAAAGTTTCATCCCCATTCTTACCAGTAGCAGAATTTAATCGAATGATTACTTTGGTCTTTATTACAGATCTTCTTACAGCTGTTTGTTTAATGGGCTTTAATTTATATATTCCTGTGTATCTTCAAGAACAACTGGGGTTATCGCCATTGCAAAGTGGATTAGTTATTTTTCCACTTTCTGTAGCGTGGATTACATTGAATTTTAATTTGCACCATATTGAAGCGAAGTTATCAAGAAAAGTTATCTATTTGTCGTCTTTTACATTATTATTATTAAGTAGTATAATCATTGCGTTTGGTATAAAATTACCAATTCTTATAGCATGTGTCTTAATTTTAAGTGGACTAAGCTTTGGATATATTTATACAAAAGATAGTGTAATTGTCCAAGAGGAAACAAGTCCAATACAAATGAAGAAAATGATGTCGTTTTATGGATTAACAAAAAACCTTGGCGCATCAATAGGTTCGACGATTATGGGATACCTTTATGCGTTAAAATCAGGATTGTTTGGTGCAAACTTGCATAATATTTTAGGCGTTGTATCCTTGATAAGTGTAGGGCTCATCGTTGTATGGCTCATATTTTATAGAGAAGCGGCGTCACAAACAAAAGAATAGAATTATGATTAAAATTGATGTAGTGTAAATAAAGTAACAAATAATCATTTTACTAAGTTTGAAGTGTAATCAACTATCTTAAAATTAAAAGCAATATAAATTATTTATGGTAAGGAGGACAATAGTTATGAATTATCTTAAACATAAGTTTTATAATTTATTAACAACAATTATTGTTCTCTTTATCTTTGTGCTTTCTGGTGCGATATTCTTAACGTTTTTAGGGTTCGGACTATATGGATTAAGTAGAATTCTTATTTATTTTAGGTTAGGTGACTTCACATATAACAGAAGTATGTACGACAATTTGCTATATTATGGTAGTTATATTATATTTGGCTACTTTATCGTATTTGCAGTTGAACATTTGATGGATTATTTTAGAAAAATGTTACCTGAAAATGCTTATTTTAGAGGTGCAACTTTTCATTTAATCTCTTATATGGTTGCAACAACGTTATTTTATTTTATTATTCATCTGAACTATGTGTATATCAACATTGATTTTTGGGTCATCATGGTTATTATAGGCTTTTTATATGTTTGTAAGCTGCAGTTTTACCCTGAAAGTAAAAATCTAAATAATAGAAAATAGAGTTTTGAAGTTGGGGGCAATGATGTGTTCCAACTTCTTTTTATTCATATAGTAGAAAATGAGTTGTTTTGCTTCAATTAATCACGGTTAATAATAACCATTGATATAAATAGTTGGTACTTTAATCTGAAATATATTTTAAGTATATATGCTAATAAACGTAAATTTGTTACAAAGGAGGAATTATGATGGCTAAAGTTGAATTAACAACCCGGAGACGAAACTTCATAGTTGCTGTTATGTTGATTAGTGCGTTTGTAGCTATTTTAAATCAAACATTATTAAATACAGCGTTACCTAGTATAATGAGAGAATTAAATATTAATGAAAGTACATCGCAATGGCTAGTTACTGGGTTTATGCTTGTTAATGGCGTCATGATACCTCTAACAGCATACTTAATGGACAGGATTAAAACTAGACCTTTATACTTAGCAGCGATGGGGACATTTTTAGTAGGATCAATTGTTGCAGCCATGGCACCCAATTTTGGAGTTTTAATGTTAGCACGTGTCATCCAAGCTATGGGGGGCAGGCATACTCATGCCTTTAATGCAATTCACATTGTTTACGTTATTCAGTAAAGAACATAGAGGATTTGCAATGGGATTAGCTGGTTTAGTTATTCAATTTGCACCAGCAATCGGGCCTACTGTTACTGGATTAATCATTGATCAAGCGAGTTGGCGAGTACCATTTATTATAATTGTAGGAATTGCTTTAGTCGCATTCATCTTCGGTTTAATTTCAATTTCAAGCTATAATGAAGTGAAATATACTAAGCTAGATAAGCGCTCTGTAATGTATTCAACGATTGGATTTGGATTAATGTTATATGCATTCAGTAGTGCAGGCGACCTAGGATTTACTAGCCCGGTAGTCATTGGTGCAATGATAATTAGTTCTATTATCATCTACTTATTTATTCGTAGACAATTCAATATAAGCAATGCACTTTTAAATTTAAGTGTTTTTAAGAATAGAACATTTGCATTATGTACGATTAGTTCAATGATTATAATGATGTCAATGGTTGGTCCAGCGTTATTAATACCGCTCTATGTTCAAAATAGCTTAGCTCTATCTGCATTATTGTTTGGACTTGTTATCATGCCAGGTGCAATCATAAATGGTATTATGTCGGTTTTTACAGGTAAATTTTATGATAAGTATGGTCCTAGACCACTGATTTATACTGGTTTTACGATTTTAACAATTACTACTATTATGTTGTGTTTCTTGCATACAGACACATCTTATACGTATTTAATAGTCGTATATGCAATTAGAATGTTTTCAGTTTCTTTACTCATGATGCCGATAAATACTACAGGAATTAATTCTTTGAAAAATGAAGAAATCTCACATGGCACGGCTATTATGAACTTTGGTCGTGTAATGGCTGGCTCATTAGGAACAGCATTAATGGTTACTTTGATGAGTTTTGGCGCAAAAATATTCTCATCTACATCGCCATCGCATTTAACTGCAACTGAAATTAAACAGCAATCAATTGCTATAGGGGTGGATATCTCATTTGCTTTTGTAGCTGTGCTTGTTATGGCAGCTTATGTGATAGCGCTTTTTATAAGAGAACCTAAAGAAATAGAAAGTAATAGAAGGAAATTTTAAAATAATTATAGTAGTTGGTCTATTGAAAATAATAGGCTAACTTCTTTTTTTATTTAATGAAAAGTTTTATACTTTTATTGATAGACTAAGCAAAAATTGTTATTTGCTATGATGTAGATATTTTAAATTGATTAAGGGGGATTTGCTTTGTTAACGGTAGATCAAGTTAAAGAACTAATAGGAGAAATTAAAGATCCTATTATAGATGTACCTTTAAAAGAAACAGAAGGTATTGTAGAAGTTTCTATTAAGGAAGAAAAAGAACATGTAAGTGTTAAAGTGGCAATGGCACAATTAGGTGGTGCACCGCAATTAGATTTACAGATGGCAGTTGTTAATGTTTTAAAAGAAAATGGTGCAAAAACTGTGGGTATACGATTTGAAACGTTACCAGAAGAAAAAGTAAATCAATTTAAACCAAAAGAAGAAAATAAACCTAAAACGATAGAAGGCTTATTATCTCAAAATAATCCAGTTGAATTTATTGCTATTGCTTCAGGTAAAGGTGGCGTCGGTAAATCTACTGTTGCAGTAAATTTAGCCGTTGCCTTAGCCCGTGAAGGTAAAAAAGTTGGATTAGTAGATGCCGATATATATGGATTTAGTGTACCAGATATGATGGGTATTGATGAAAAGCCTGGAATTAATGGGAAGGAAGTAATTCCAGTTGAACGTCATGGCGTTAAAGTTATATCAATGGCATTTTTTGTGGAAGAAAATGCACCAGTTATATGGAGAGGACCAATGTTAGGTAAAATGTTGACGAATTTCTTTACAGAAGTTAGATGGGGAGACATTGAATATTTAATACTCGATCTTCCACCTGGAACAGGAGATGTAGCTTTAGATGTTCATACGATGTTACCTTCAAGTAAGGAAATTATTGTAACGACACCTCATCCTACAGCAGCATTTGTTGCAGCTCGCGCAGGTGCGATGGCAAAACATACGGATCATTCTATTCTTGGCGTAATTGAAAACATGAGTTATTTTGAAAGTAAAGAGACGGGGAATAAAGAATATGTCTTTGGCAAAGGTGGCGGTACTAAGTTAGCTGATGAACTTAATACTCAATTACTTGGGGAATTACCTTTAGAGCAACCATCTTGGAATCCAAAAGATTTTGCACCGTCAATATATCAATCAGATGATCGTCTAGGTAAAATTTATAGCTCGATTGCACAAAAAGTTATAGCTGCCACAAATAAATAGGTATAATATATGCTAAACGTACAAAATTACTTTTATTTTGTACGTTTTTATATTGATTTGTTTTGGAATGCTGGTAAAATAAGTTCTTGTGTTAAGCAATAAACGCATTGAAAAAAAAGCGGGTTGGGAACACAAAAAGTTTTTAAAAA
>OBZE01000556.1_pt1 | contig 11474 bp, 7 predicted proteins | sample 1476901 | NCBI WGS metagenome assembly OBZE01 (sample SAMEA2580235, study PRJEB22360) | human gut metagenome | biome: human gut; feature: human-associated habitat; material: faeces | place: Denmark | collected 2008/2010 | reverse complement strand
CCCAGCCGTAGTGACGACAAACCGAAGCGCAAATTCTATGAGGACACTCCTCGTAGCAGGAAGAAACGCAAGTAACATACAACTTATACATAATTTATCAAAGAAGCGTGGTTCGTTTATTACGGATCACGCTTCTTTTATTGTATATTTACAGCCGGAAAATCACAGTCAATCACAAATTCAAAGATAAGTCACATGAAGACACTGCTTAAACATCTTTCCTGCTTTTGCCTCTTCTTTATATTCGGAGCAAACTATGCCATAGCGCAAAACTACCAACATGATTTTGACCAAGTCGTAAAGAAGGTAGATGACCTCCTATGGTACGAGAAAGTGGGCGACATCGCCCATATCGACAAAGTCTACCTTTGCGGCCCCGCCCGCTGGAAAGAAACGAATCCTACCGGGATGAGCGCCGGAAACGAACTGAAATTCTGGACTTATATCTTCATCCCTAAAAGTGTGGATCCCGACAAGAAATATCCTTTGATCGTTCTCCCGCATAGTGGTGTACATGCGGATTTCAACACGTATTACGCCCATATCGTCCGGGAACTGATCGCCCAGGAATACATCGTGGTCTCCGCTGAATACCGGGGTAGCACGGGGTATGGCAAGGCTACTTACGATAATATCGATTACGGAGGATTGGAAAACGAGGATGTCTACGTTAGTCGTAATTATATGGTAGAGAATTTCGATATCGTAGATGCCAATCGTATCGGTATCATGGGATGGAGCCACGGGGGAATGATCACACTGATGAACCTCTTCACCTACCCCGGTAAATATAAATGCGGTTTCGCCGGAGTACCGGTAAGCGACGTGATCATGCGCATGGGATATTCCACCGATGATTATCGGAAAATCTTCTCCGACGAGGGCCATATTGGGAAGACTCCCCGGGAGGATATGGCGGAATACAAACGCCGCTCACCGGTCTGGCACGCGGAAAAACTACAAGATCCCCTGCTCATCCATACCAATACTAGCGACGATGACGTGAACGTAGTGGAAGTAGAGCATATGATACGCGCTCTCAAGGCCGAAGGAAAGAAGTTCGACTACAAAATATTCGACCGTGCTCCCGGTGCCCATAGCTTCGACCGGACCGACACGAAACAAGCTTCCGAGATACGACTCGGCATCTACCAGTTCCTCGCCAAGCATCTAAAACCCAATAAGCCATTCAAATCCGTAAAAGACGTACGAAAAGCGGCCTACAAATTTAATTGATACAAACATCTAAATAACACAAGAAAGATGAAGAAACTTTTTACCTATGTTCTTATGCTTTGCGCCAGCCTATCCGTTTCGGTAGCGCAACAAATCCAGTATCCGGAGCCGATCTTGAACCCGGAGAGTTGTACGAGTATCATGGTCGGCAAAAAGCCTCGGCGGATGGCTCCGTGATGACTAGCCACACCTGCGATAGCAATTACCGCACTTGGATGGATATCGTACCTTCCGCCTCGTACGATCACGATACGACAACCACGGTCTATACCGGACGTATGCATACCGAATATGCCGAGGGAACCCGGGGGATGATTGCGAAAGGAACACTGCCCGAAGCGCGGTCTACGTATCAATTCCTCAACACGGCCTATCCTTGCCTGAACGAGAAGCAACTAGGCATCGGGGAAACAACAATCACCGGCCGGAAAGCCCTTGTCAACAAGAAAGGTATGTTCATGATCGAGGAACTTCAGCGAATCGTCTTACAACGTTGCACGACCGCCCGTGATGCCATCCGTGTGATGGGCGAGTTGATCGAGAAATACGGATATGGCGACTGGGGCGAGTGCCTTACGATAGCGGATCCAAAAGAGGTATGGCATTTCGAGGTCTTCGGCGAGGGTCCGGATAAGATCGGTGGCGTATGGGCGGCGATCCGTATCCCCGACGATCATGTAGGCGTATCGGCGAATATCCCGCGTATCTCTAAGGTCGATCCGAAAGATACGGACAATTGCATGGCTTCCGCCAACGTATTCGAGGTAGCCAAGCGCATGGGCTTCTGGGACGGAAAGAAACCGTTCCGCTTCTGGGAAGCATATGGAGGCGGAAATTATTCCGGTGAGATGAAATCCTTCAGTATCCGTGAGTTCTTTATATTGAATAAATTAGCGCCTTCCTTACGTTTATCGTATGACGCGGAAGAACTTCCCATCAGCGTAAAGCCGGACCGGCAAGTATCCGTAACGGATGTGATGGCTCTCCTCTCCGAAACGTACGAGGGTACGGAATACGATATGACCCAGAACTTGAAAGTAGCCGTAAAGAAAAAAGATAGTAACGAGACCGATACGGTTATCAGTCCGGTAGCCAATCCTTGGATGACTCGGGATATGGTGAACATGTTGAATGGGTTAAAACCGGACGCCGTAAAAAGCTACCGTTTGGTTGCCGTACCACAATGCTCCTACTCTACCGTGATCCAGTTACGTGACTGGTTACCCAATGCAGTAGGCGGCGTGGTTTGGATGGCCTATGATAATCCCGGACAAAGCCCCCGCATCCCCATCTTCTGTGGGACGAAAGATCTCCCGGCTTGCTTCAAGGTTTGCGGACAGCACCGTTACCGGGAAGATGCCGCCGTATGGGCTTTCCGTCGTGCCAATAAACTCGCTACCGTACGTTGGGGAGCGACTAAAGATCGTATGAAAGCATCTATCGCCCATTTTACGGAGAAAGGGCAGACAGAACTTCCTTTCGTAGAGAGCCGTTACAAAGAGATTCTTACCCAACAAGGTGAGGAGGCCGCAAAAGAATACCTAACCGGATATACCGCCGATTTCGCCGGAGCCACGATGCTACGCTGGAGAGAAATGGGAGACTCATTCTGGACCCAATTCGAAAGAGGCTTCTAATCACCACATCCGATAGTAGAGACGAGGCACACCCCGTCTCTACAATAATAATATAAACTTAAATTCATATACAATGAGAACATTCATTCTATCATGCGCCTTAGCGTTAGGTTCCTTGAGCACATTCGCTCAAGGCTACCAATTTACGGATGTAGTAAAGGTACCCGCCACGCCAGTCAAGAATCAAGCATCCACGGGAACCTGCTGGTGCTTCGCCACGACCTCTTTCATGGAGTCGGAATTACTCCGTATGGGAAAAGGGACGTACGATCTCTCTGAGATGTTTATCGTCCGCCAGAAATACATGAACCAGTTGCAGGATAATTATGTCCGCCAAGGCAGAGGTAATATCGGTCAAGGAAGTCTTTCCCACACCTTCATGAACGCTTTCAACCAAGTAGGTATCGTTCCGGAAGAGGTGTACTCGGGTATCAACTACGATTCCGACCGGCACAATCATGCCGAGATGGTAAAATACATCAAGGCGATCGCAACGACCGCCGTGGATATGAAAAAACGGAGCCCGGAATATTACAAACTAATCGATAACCTATTCGATACCTACCTAGGCAAGCTTCCGGAGAAATTCACCTATCAAGGCAAGGAATATACCCCGAAGACATTCGCCGCCTCCCTAGGGTTGAATATGGACGATTATATCGAGCTGACAAGCTTCACGCATCATCCGTATTACCAGAAATTCGAGGTAGAGGTTCCCGATAACTGGGAGCATGCGCAAATGTATAACCTACCATTGAATGAAATGATGGAAGTAGCGGATTATGCGTTGAATAACGGTTACACGGTATGCTGGGATGGCGACGTGAGCGAGAAAGGCTTCTCTTTCAAGAATGGCGTGGCGATCAACCCGGAGGTAAAGAAGGTGGAAGATTACTCGACTACCGACCGTGCCCGCTTCGAGAAAATGGACGAGAAGGAACGTCTGGAGGAAGTCTACAAATTCGAGAAACCTTTCCCGGAAGTAAACGTCACCCCGCAGGTCCGTCAAGAAGGCTTCGAGGCGTTCGTCACGACCGATGACCATTTGATGCACCTTACCGGCATCGCCAAGGATCAGAACGGAACGAAATATTATATCACGAAGAACTCTTGGGGAACCGAGCGTAATACATTCGGAGGCTACTTGAACATGTCCGATAGTTTTGTCCGTGCCAAGACGATCTATATCATGGTACATAAGGATGCGATACCAAAGGCAATCAAGTCTAAATTAGGCATTTAGAACTTCCCTATCGTATAGGATATTACAATGCCCATCGTAAGGTTGTTAGAATAGGCATTCAAAGCACCTTACAATGGGCATTATTAGCTCCTTAGAATGGGCATCCGCGAAAATCATGGATGCCCATCTCTTTTTTCTCTCATCGAACGAGCCTCAACTCTTCAATCAACCTTGGGCATTTACCCCATTTATCGATCATGAAAAGGACATAGCGGATATCTACGCCGATGCAACGTTGCAAATCCGGTTCAAAAGCGATATCACCACTCATCGCCTCCCAGTTACCGTCGAAAGCAAGTCCGATCAAACGGGCGTTTTTATCGAATACCGGGCTACCGGAATTACCACCAGTGATATCATTGTTCGAGAGGAAGCACAGCTGCAATTCCCCTTTTTCATTCGCGTAAGGTCCGAAATCACGGCTACGAACCAGATCCAGTATCTCCGGTTGTACCCAGAACTCATCGCTCGTCGGGTCCTCTTTCTCTAGGATACCTTTATCCGTTGAGTAATAATTGTACCATGCGGCATCATAAGGACGATACCCTCCGATAGAACCATAGCTTAAACGCATCGTGAAATTAGCGTCGGAAGACAAAGCTTTCTCCGGATACATCTCCTTCAAGCCCGCGAAATACAACCGTTCTCCCTTAGCGATATCATACTCCGCATCGCCCATCAACTGCTGTAACTGGAAGATAGACACCAATACGGACAAGCTCAGTTCCGCCGCCGGGTCTTTTCTCAATTTCTCATATTGCTTCGGATTTCTCAACATCTCGGCGATCTTGTCGTACGACAATAAGGAAGTCTTTTTAAATACATCCGCCGCATATTTCTCATAATTTCCTTTATACTTCTTATCAATGCTCGTATAAATATCCGGCAAGAACTCCGAAGATACACGTTCTTTCGCAATCTTCATCATCGCGGCCAATACCTTCTGATCCAAAGACGGTTCGTAATCCTTGAAGAACGGTTGGATACGATCCTCTAAAAAGACAGTAATCTCTTCCGGAGTAGCTCCGTTTATATCCACCGATTGCACCATACGAGCCAAACGAATAATCTCCGCTCCACTGGAAAATGCCTCATTCAAATAGGTCAACGCCTCCCTATACTTATTGGTCGAGGTATATCCTTTTTCCAACAAATTCAAGACCTCGCCATATTTAGCGCCCCGGGCTTGATCTTTTGCCACCCAATCAGCAAAAGCCGTCTCTTCCGCACGTTTACGTTCGATCACGTTTAGATTCGCCAATCCTTTATTCATACCGATCGAGTTCTTCCAATAATTGGAACTTCCCGCATATTTGGAGGCATATTTGATACGTACGGCGTCGCTAGCCGACATAGCCTCTTTCCAGATGCCCTGCTTGATGCCACGCACCTCGATACGGGGCTTATTACTATTCTCGATACGCTGTTGCACGCCCCAAGAACACAAATAACGATCCGTGCTTCCCGGAAAACCGATTGTCATGGCATAATCCTTATCTTGATAACCTTGCATAGACACCTCAGCTACATATCTCGGGGTATAAGGCTTATTATCCGCGTTGTATTCCGCCGGTTTATTATCCGCGTTGGCGTACACACGGAACACGGAAAAATCACCGGTATGGCGGGGCCACATCCAGTTGTCCGTATCCCCACCGAACTTACCGATAGAGCTAGGCGGAGCGAACACCATGCGCACGTCACGAAATACGTCATATACGACCAAGAAATACTTGTTATTGTTATAGAAAGGAACCACGTCGGCTGCCTGGAACTCACTATTACCCACAGAGTCACAAATCACACGACCGATAGAATCGGCGGCGGATAAACGCTGGAACTCGTCCTCTATACCGGCGATCTGGCTGTTAATACGATCGCTGACGTCTACCGTCTCTTTCAGATAACGTACCGACAAACCCGGGACCGGCAACTCCTCTTGCTTGCTTTGGGATACAAAACCATCCTTCAAATAATCATGTTCCACGCTGCTCAATTGCTGGATAGAACCGAAACCACAATGGTGGTTCGTAAAGATCAAGCCCTCGTCCGAAACCGTAATACCCGTGCATCCGCCACCGAAGATTACCACGGCGTTCGCCACGCAAGGATCCGTCTCACTATACAACTGATCATAGGATGGGGTAAAACCCAACTCGGCCATTCTCGCCAAATTCTGCTTATTCAATTCCTTCAGCACCCACATGCCCTCATCGGCATATAACTGGCCGGAAGCGGCTAAAAGCAACAAAGCCGCCCACACTCTTTTCATCAACTTCATTCTTCTCTTATTAGTCTAAATTATTCGATTAGTAACTTAATGTTTTTTACCTCGACACGGGCCGACAACCATTCTGTAATCTTTTTACGCTCAACCTCTTTCCCCTTCGTCTTACTCTTCAGATAAACCAGCATGACCGTATCCGGTTTCGCCGTCTCCGTATTCACGATATAGGTATGCGAGCAAGAAGCCTCTACCACAAAGGGGAACAACACTTTCATTTCCGGGATCAACTCGGATGTCAGACGCCCATAACTCTGATATTTGTCAACCTGCCGTTTTAAAGAATCGATCTGGATGGTTTGCACACGCAGCACCTCTTCGCTATTCTTATACAAATCCTGCATCAACAGGCTCTTCAGCTCGTTGATATCCGTCGCTTCCTGGCCAAAGCCCTGCTGTACGATCAAATGGACATTTTTCAATCCGTATTTTGGCATCTTGGCTTTTGCGTTCGCGATCATCTCGTCTGGTACGGTTTGTCCGATCAACACCACTTTTACCTCTTTCTTCTCGCTTGTATCCGTAATCACCTTACTCAATATTTGCGTATTCGGGAAACTCAGTTCTTCGGTGACAAACGTTCGTACCCTCTCATTAAAATAACTGCTACGGATTAAGTTATAACTCAAGAAAAGACTGGGTACGATCGTAAAGAATACGATAATACCGACATAGCGGGTCACGATCTTTTCCCGTTGTTTATCCAAGAATACTTTCTTCGGATACTTCAATAAACGTACCACCACATAAGTAGCCAAGCTAATAAATACCGTATTGATAAAATACAGATAGAAAGCGCCGAAAAAGTAATATAAATTACCACTCGCCAAACCGAATCCAGCCGTACAAAGCGGAGGCATCAACGCCGTGGCGATAGCCACACCCGGGATCACGTTTCCCTTGCTTTTCGTAGAGCTAGCGACAATTCCCGCCAGACCGCCAAAGAAAGCGATCAACACGTCGTATACCGTGGGCTGCGTACGGGCAAGCAACTCGCTTTGGGCCTCACTGATCGGTGATATAAGAAAATACAAGGTAGACGTTATTACGCTGAAGACCGTAGCCGTGGCAAAATTACGGAACGACCGCTTGATCAACTCGAAATCAGAGATACCCAATCCCAAGCCGAATCCCATGATCGGTCCCATCAGCGGCGAGATCAACATCGCGCCAATGATCACGGCCGTAGAGTTGGTATTTAACCCGAGAGAAGCGACAAACGTAGCGAAAATAAGTACCCATAAGTTCGTCCCCTTAAACTCTATCCCCTTTTTAATGGATTCTATCGTCTCCAGCTCATCTTCCTTTTCCTGCCGGACATCAAAATTACGGACGAAAAAATCCATAATCTGTTTATGTAGCAATCCTTTTTCCATGCGGTATTAATCTTGTCCCATATTTATGCAAAGATATTCCAATTGTTTGTTTTTCTAACTATTTAATAGCTTTTTTATGGTGAGATTACGTATATTTGCATTTACAATACAACAACAAGAGATCCTATTTGTATGAAACGATATCTAATGCTTTTATGCTTATTGTTTACGTCCTTTGTCGTTTCATCTCAAACGACAACGCCAGACTCGCTTAAAAGCGCCTTGCAAAAAGCAACCTCCGAACGCTCTAGACTGGAAATCCTTACCAATTTAATGGATATCTCACGAAACGATGACATATTAGTAAACGCTAAACAACTCTATCAGGAGGCCTTAAAAGCGAATGACAATTACTATAAGGAAGCGGCGTTAACCGAGATTCTCCGACGTTATATCAACACGAACCAAACCGATAGCGCAAATATTTACATCGCCAAGGCCGAGCAGGAGCTAAAAGGAGAAGCCAGAGCCAGCCTCGTGTCGTTCATGAAAATGATACAAGATACGCGCGTCATATTCTACACATCCGGTGAACCGAGAAAGAAAGTCCTCATGAATTGCCTATTCAAGCTGGAAGAACCTGATAAATTGTCTCCCTACGAGAAAATAGCCTGCAATTATATACTTGGTATGGCTGTCAGCAACAGCATTATGGAAGAAAATATGCTTAAGGAGGACTTTAAGCAAGGAAGAGAATATTTCGACAATGTTCTGGCCGAGGCGGAAAAACTGCCCCTACGATATGCGTACAATTTCTTGCCTAACACCTATTTCATGCTATGCGCTTATGCGAGTAACCCTCAAGAACGAGGACAATATGCTACCCGTTACCTAAATACGATCTTAGGTTACTCTAACATCCCGGAGATGAGGAAACGTCCTTACGCAGTCAACAAACGTCAATTATTAAGCGCTTATTCAAACCTTGCCATTAGCGCCGAGGCTATTGGAAAGGATTTGGCGACCTCTTATTACCGTAAGTTCATGAATCTGTTGAAAACTTATCCGGAATCAGCTAGCGCCGCCCCGGAGTATGAGCTCTACTACACCTCATCAAATTATTACCTAGGCATTAAGGACTATAAGAAATTCATTGAGTTCAGCGACTCTTTGATCAATTTCTCCAAACAGATACCGCTTTACAAGGAACATGTAATCGCTTATGTATCCGCCAAAGCTGCCGCCTACGACAGCCTCCGGATGTACAAGGAAGCCTATGAGACATCCAAGGAATACGCTGTATTGCTAGACACCTTACGTATGCAAGAACTCAGGAAGAAAATGGAAAATCTGGAGATCGAGAAAGGGGCGAACGAGTTGGTGATCGAAAAGAGATCATTGGAATTGGAATTACAGAAAAGCAAGAAAGAGAATTACCTGTATATATCCTTATTGCTTCTAGCTTTATGCGCCGTGTTCTATATCTTTTTCCGGCTAGGCAAAATGAGATCCCTCTATCGGGCATTGCAGAAGTCTAACGAGCTGGTCTTGATAGCGAACCAGAAAGCACAAGAAAGCGAGGAGATGAAGACCGCCTTCATCCGGAATATGTCGCATGAGATACGGACTCCCTTAAACGCAATCAACGGTTTCTCGGAACTCATCACCAACGACGATATCTCCATGGACGAGAAACAGGCTTTCAGCCGTATTATCTATGAAAACTGTTACCACTTGACTTCCATGCTGAACAATCTCCTTGAGATCGCCCAGCTCGATAGCGGCAATGATTCCCTTCCTCTTGTTCCCACACGTATCCATGAGCTTTGTTTACATGAGATGCAACAGGTAAAGAAATATCAAGAGAAGCCGGAGATCAACTATGTGGTGGAAGGCGATAAGGAGAATGATATGATCTTGACCAATCGTGCTTATTTCAGTTTGATCATCTCGCATCTGCTGGCAAATGCGAATAAATTCACGGAGAAAGGAAGTATCACGCTTTCATACCATCTGGATAGCGGAGCCAATTTAGTGACCTTGTCGGTAACAGATACGGGTTGCGGCATCCCTCAAGACAAGCAGGAATGGATATTCGAGCGTTTCACGAAGACCAATGATTTCATTCCCGGCTCTGGCCTGGGGCTTTACCTATGTCGCTTGATCGTTAACCGGCTAAACGGTAAGATAAAGACAGATCCGTCTTATACGAAAGGCTCACGCTTCGTTATCACGATGCCAATCGCCACGCCGTCCAAGCCCTCCGAACCTACCGATTAACGGAAGAAACGTCCTACGTACGGGAGTTCTCGTAAAGGTAAATCCCTTTTAACCATAAATGCGATGAATACGCCTAATAAGATCGTGCGGTATCCCAACCGGAGCCATTCAGACTGTATCGGCAGTGCCATGCCTGCCACGTATAACACCGTCGCCACTCCGAAATAAAGAAACGCGGATTTCAAGTCGTACTCGATCGGGAATTTCTTTTGTCCTACAAAATAGGATAAAAGCATCATCAATAAATTACAAAAGAACGATGCCCACGCACAAGCCATATAACCGTACGAGGGACCGAACAGCAAGATGATAGAGACCGTGGCCACACATCCGATCGTGGAGAAATAGGCGCCCCATCGTGTCTGGTCGATCAGCTTATACCATAAGGAGAGGTTGAAATAAATACCGAAGAACAACTCGCCCAGCATCACGATCGGCACTACCCGTAATCCGGGATAATAGGCCGGCCCGACAAAGTACTTCAAGATATCGATATAGAACATTACCCCGAGGAAGATAAACAAGGCGAATATGATGAAATATTTCATCGCTTCCGAGTAGGCTTTCTTATTATCATCGCTCTTGTTTTTAGCGAAAATAAACGGCTCATAGGCATACCGGAAAGCCTGCGTGAACATCACCATCACCACGGCGATCTTGAAGCATGCGCCGTATATACCCAATTGCTCGTTCGCATACTCCTTATCATCAAACAAGAATGGAAACAGGATCTTATCTGCCGTCTGGTTAAAGATACCGGCAATACCTAGAATGAGGATCGGGAAGGAATAACGCAAGATTTGTTTCAATACCGTTCCGTCTACTTTCGCCCGTATGCCCGGCAAGATATCCGGGATCAAAAGCAATAAGGTTATCAGTGTCGTAAACACGTTCGCCACGAATACATAGCCTACCCCATAATCCGGACGATAGAACCAGCTTATCGCCTCCGGATAGTGCGTATGCAACCACGGACAAGTGATCAAGAAGAATATATTCAAGATAATATTCAAGAAAATACTCAGCAACTTAATCCCGGCGAAACGCCATGCTTTTCCCTTATACCGAAGATAAGCGAACGGAATGCAACAAAAAGCGTCTACCGCCACGATACCCGCCATCATCCCGATATACTCCGGATGGTCACCATATCCCAAGCCGGCACTAATAGATGGAAACAAGGCGAAAACCGCTACGCTAAACAGCGCCGAACTTCCCAGCAGGCAATACAGCACGGAAGCGTACACCCGCATCGGCTCTTGCTCCTCTTTCTTATTGATGAAACGGAAGAACCCCGTCTCCATGCCATACGTAAGCAAGACCAGCAACAGGGCTGTCCAACCATATAAATTCGTCACGATCCCATAATCCCCTGTTCCGGCCAACACACGTGTGTACATCGGCACCAACATCCAATTCAGGAAACGCCCCACTATACTACTCAATCCATAAACGGCTGTCTCTTTAGCGAGCCGCTT
>OBZE01000546.1_pt1 | contig 11816 bp, 12 predicted proteins | sample 1476901 | NCBI WGS metagenome assembly OBZE01 (sample SAMEA2580235, study PRJEB22360) | human gut metagenome | biome: human gut; feature: human-associated habitat; material: faeces | place: Denmark | collected 2008/2010 | reverse complement strand
ACGGACTTTGAGCGCCACAACCTGTTGGATGAATATAAATTGTAGCATTGAGCTCATTCATCGCTGCAAAGAAAGGTTCAAATTGTTTATCAGCAACAGAGACCTTATCTTTTACTATAGTTGGAATGGCAATGCCCACAAATTCATCTTTTTTCAAAAGGGCTTGGGCTTCTTCAATAGCTTGATCGACATAGGGGAGTGAGACAGCACCATATGCCAAGAAACGATCCGGATATTGTTGAACTAATCTTTCATATAAGTCATTAATTTCTTGAGCACTTTGGTGAGCTTCTTCTTTAGTACCCCATTGTGGAGATTGTGGTGTCGCAGAAATAATTTGTAAATCTACGCCAGCATCGTCCATCATTTTGAAGCGTTTCTCTAAATCTTCTTTAGACGCAGATTGATTAATCCCTTTAGCAACTTCAGTACCTTGACTACCTAATTTGCCAAGTTTGTCTAAATAGTCTTCATTCCATAAATGTGCGTGTGTATCAATCGCTTTTGTTTCAGTCATATTATCCCCTCCATTAAAAATTGTCATTCATAATTTGCTTATTGCCAATAGCTTATTTATTACGAGTTAAGCTTAACACTTCTAGTAAGCTTAATACATTTAAAAAGAAAAATTTAGAAGCAGCTTGTGCACCTTTATAACCATGCCCAGCTTTATAATGGTTATAAATAGCTGTACCCATAACAATATTAATCATAATCGTACCAACAACTACTAATTTTTTCCCTAATTTACCGAAAATAGAAGTAAATAAAAGAAGTGAACCAATCATTTCGAAAGCGCCAGCTAATCTCATTGATCTACGAGATAAACCAAAGCCTTGTTCGAATTGTTGAGCCATTTCATCACTATTTTGTACTTTTGGTAAACTGCTTTTAAAAATTTTACTACCTACATATGTGTTAATGACGTGTCTTAATAACATTTTAAAATCCTCCAAATAATTAATGTTTGCGAATAAAGAATGCAATGATAGTACCTATAAAGGCAATCAATGCGACGACATAGAATGTAATATCTAGACCATGAATAAGTCCTTGACTACCACTTAATGAAGAGGTTTTTCCTAATCCTGTCATCAATGTGACCAAGATACCAGTACCTATTGCAGCTGACACTTGTCTAATCGTATTATTCATGGCTGTACCATGTGCAATGTATTGACGTGGCAAAGCATTTAAAGCTTGAGTTGTCATTGGCGTCATGATCATAGCATTACCTAACATGGTAACTGAAAATGAAATAATCACATATAGTTGTGTTGTATTTTGACTAAATTGAGCCATTAATAATGCACCAATCATAATCGTTAGCATCCCCATAATACTCAAGATACGTCCACCAATTTTATCGAATAATTTACCAGTGACAGGCGATAACAGTCCCATAATTAACCCACCAGGTAATAAAATAAGTCCTGACTCTAACGGGGACCATTTCATCATCGTTTGCATATAAATTGGTAAGATTGTTAAATTCCCTATAAATAACATGAACATTAGTACAATTAAAATCATTGCCACTGAAAAGTCGTTATATTTAAATACTCTAAACTCTAACAATGGCGATTCCAGTTTTAATTGTCGGAAAATAAATACCGTTAATATAACTATGGCAGCAATAATAGTTATATAAACCATTGGATGTGACCAACCTAAGTTTCCTGCTGTACTAAAACCATATAGTAAGCCACCAAAGCTAACCGTCGATAAAATAACGGATAGTTTGTCTAAGTTTGGTTTACTTAGTTCCGTTATATTTGGCAATGATAGATACCCGAATACAAAATCAATCATACCTATTAGTAATACGACTAGGAACAGATAGCGCCAATCGAAAATATTGACGAACCAACCAGCTGCAGTTGGTCCAATCGCGGGTGCAAAACCTATTACAAGACCGAACATTCCCATTGCCATTCCACGTTTTTCAGGTGGAAACATAATGAAAAGGAGTGTCTGTGTGAGTGGCATCAGTATACCAGCACCTAAGGCTTGAATACTACGTCCTAATAATAACATTGGAAAATTGATTCCTAGCATACAAATAAATGAACCAATCATTAAAAAGCATGTTGCATTAAAAAATAAAGAACGTAATGTAAAACGTTCAATTAAAAATGCTGTGATAGGAATCATAATCCCATTGACTAGCATAAAAATTGTCGTGAGCCATTGTGCTGTACTACTTGATACCGTAAAATCTTTCATAATTTCTGGAAGTATCGTAGTCATCAAAGTTTGATTCAGCACACCAACAAAAGCACCAATCATTACGACAGCTATAACACGGTTCCGTTGTTTCAAATCTATATTAAAGCATATACATTCCTCAAATTTTGACGCCTCCCTCTCTTTTAAGTGGAACCTACTATCATTTGTTTTATACGGAATACGTTCCGTTTGTCAATTTAATAACTCAAGGGTATGATAATAGGTATCTGATAAAATGAAAAACGCAATAATGAAGGAGGTAGTTTATATAAATTTTGAAGGATTAGAACAATATTTAAATGGTGATAATACAAGATATAACACGCTTAGTTTAGAGACGCTTAATTATTATTTAAAACAATATGTGTTAACTGTCCCGTTCAAAAATATGGATGTTCAAAATGGGATGAAAGTTTCTGCAGAAGTAAAAGATATTTAAAATAATGTAGTGAACCATCAACACGGTGACTTTTATTATGAAATGAATAATTTCTTTAACGTGTATTTTGAATATAAAGGATTTACTGTAAATATAGTTTCTTCAACTATCCATACCCATGGTGATGGAAAAAGCTTAAAAGGTTCTCACGTGTCTTTAATCATACCTATTGATGGCGTTGATTATGTTACAGGTGCTGACTTTGGAGACTTGCCATTTAGTGTCATGCCAATTGTTCCAAAAGATAATAGTCCAGTCATTCATGATATGAACGGTGATTTCCATGCAATTTACGTCAACGATTATTTATTTTATGTTCGAAAAATGGGGAAAGATAATGACAATAACTTGGATCACACTATGAAGTGGAATTAACACCTCGTCATATTCATGACTTTGTTTACAATATTGAATATAATGAAATTAATCCTAATGCTATTTTTGTGAAACGCTAGTTAGTAACAATGATTAAATCTTTTTGGTCGTGCTACAATGTTACAAAATAATATAACTTTAACTAAGCAACAAAAGAAAGAATAATATGATGTAACACCTGAGAATGATAGACAATTTTTAGAAGAAGCATTTAATTTAGATGTTAAAATTGATAGATTAGAAAGTTAAAAACAACGTTAAAAAGAGGAATATAATGGAAAAAAATCAACGAAAAAAACGCAGTGATGCCGAATATAACCAACAGATTATCTTAACTACAATGGAAGATTTACTAGAACAGGGTGAAGATATAAGTACTAAGAAAATGTCAGATATTGCTAAAATATCAGGTGTTGGAGTTGGTACATTATATCGTCATTTTGAAAGTAAAACATTGTTGTGTCAGGCTATTATGGATAAAAAAGTCGATCAAATGTTTATAGAAATAGAAGATATTTTAGCGGAAAATACACAGTGGCCCGTGCGAGATAAAATCAATGTTATATTAACAAAGTATCTAGATTTAAAAGAAGCAAATTTCACAACATTAAATTTTATAGAAAAATCCAGTTCACACTCTAGTTCTGTAATTAATATTCCATTCTTTGAGCGACTAAAAAACTTATTAATTCAACAATTCGAAAATGTTCATTCCATAGCAGACTTGGATTTTAAACTTAATCTAATGCTCAATGCATTTTCTTCAGATTTCTATTATTTTGTAAAACATAACCAAAAATTAACAAAACAACAATTTTTAGACAAATTACTAGATTTATATCTAAAATAATATGTTCTGAAAAATAGAAGTATTTTTTGAATCACTAAATAACGCGCTATTAAATGGCTTCGCTATGCCCGTCTAACACATTAGTGTAAAATTTTATAAATTGAATTTTTGATGACGGGTCCCTTCCTAGGGTGCTCTCTCAGACACCCCAACCGGCACATTATTGTAAGTTGACTTTTCGATAATATTAAAGATTTAAAATAATAAAGCTATTAATTATGATTAGTGGTTTCAAAATGCTATTTTTAGAGGTTTAAGATTGCCATGAATTTCGTTTTATTTGTTCTCATGTTCAGGTTTCTTTATATCAACTTTTATTTTAGTAAACCAAAAAGAGTAGCAACTTCAAAATTCGCATTTATATCTAAAGATAATTTTAAAATGCACATGTTTAAAGAATCAAAAGTGTGCATTGTTAAATCATCATTTTCAACTAATAAGGATTATTAACAGAGAGAAGTGACTTATTTTGGAATATAAATCTTACAACAAAATGAGTAATAATATTTTATCTATCTTGTTGAGTGAAAAAAATTTCGATAATAAAATGGTAGTCTCAACAGGTAGTTACATTTTGTCTGAGTTGCCATGTATTGTTGCCTATAAAAATAATGATATCGTGGGGCTACTAACGTATAAAGTTTATGATGAGTATATTGAAATCATTTCTTTAGATAGTTTTGTAGAGAACAAGGGTATTGGTAGTCATTTACTTAATTATGCTGAAATAATTGCCTCAGATATGAGTAAAAGAAGTATCAGTGTTATTACTACAAATGAAAATATTAAGGCACTCTATTTCTATCAAAAAAATAAATATAGAATCACAGACGTTATTTTTGATGCTGTAACAGAAGCTAGGAAAATAAAGCCGTCGATTCCTGAAATGGGTGAAAATGGCATTGAAATTAGAGATGAAATTGTATTGAAAAAATGTTTATAACGTATAAATATACGTTGTTTTAAATCACCCTAGTTCATACCAAAAAGACTTTAACACAAACAAAAAGGAGGAAACTTAAATTCCTCCTCAACCTTTATTACTCATACTATAATTCTAGTTTAACGTCTTCGTCCATTTGGGCTTCAAATTCATCTAGTAGTGCTCGTGCTTCTGCAATTGATTGTGTGTTCATCAATTGATGGCGAAGTTCACTAGCGCCTCTTATGCCACGCACATAGATTTTAAAGAATCTACGTAAACTCTTGAATTGTCGTATTTCATCTTTTTCATATTTGTTAAATAATGATAGATGCAATCTCAACAGATCTAATAGTTCTTTGCATGTGTGTTCGCGTGGTTCTTTTTCAAAAGCGAATGGATTATGGAAAATGCCTCTACCAATCATGACGCCATCAATGCCATATTTTTCTGCAAGTTCAAGTCCTGTTTTTCTATCGGGAATATCACCGTTAATTGTTAACAATGTGTTTGGTGCAATTTCGTCACGTAAATTTTTAATAGCTTCGATTAATTCCCAATGTGCATCTACTTTACTCATTTCTTTACGTGTACGAAGATGAATAGATAAATTTGCAATGTCTTGTTCGAAGACATGCTTCAACCAATCTTTCCATTCATCGATTTCATAGTAACCAAGGCGTGTTTTAACACTTACCGGAAGTCCACCTGCTTTAGTTGCTTGAATAATTTCGGCAGCGACGTCAGGTCTTAAGATTAAGCCGGAACCCTTACCCTTTTTAGCAACATTTGCTACAGGACATCCCATATTTAAGTCAATGCCTTTAAAGCCCATTTTAGCTAATTGAATACTCGTTTCACGGAACTGTTCTGGCTTATCTCCCCATATGTGAGCGACCATCGGCTGTTCATCTTCGCTAAAAGTTAAGCGTCCGCGCACACTATGTATGCCTTCAGGGTGGCAAAAGCTCTCGGTATTTGTAAATTCAGTGAAAAACACATCCGGTCTAGCTGCTTCACTTACAACGTGTCGAAAGACGATATCTGTAACGTCTTCCATTGGCGCCAAAATAAAAAATGGACGTGGTAATTCACTCCAAAAATTTTCCTTCATAATATATTTATACCCTCTTTATAATTAGTATCTCGATTTTTTATGCATGATGATATTACCACAAAAGACGAACTTATACAAAAGGAATTTTAGTTGATACAACCATTTGAAAGGGAAGTCTACGAGTAGTCTAAAATGAATGTTGTGGTAAGTTGATCAATATACAAATCAAGGATTATCGCGTTAAATTGTTCATTATTAATGATACACTACTTATTATTATGATTCAGAATTTTCTTTGGCTACATATACAGTAATGTGATTTATACGTTATCTTATAACAAAGGCAAATTTATAAAGGTGATATTATGGAAGATTTAAAGCAATCTTTAAAAGGTTTAGGTTGGTATGACTTTTTTTATAGTACCTATGTTTCTACTATTCGTGTATCTGCCGAATTATAATTTTATAACTATATTTATTAACATTGTTATCATTATTTTCTTTTCCATAGGTTTGATTTTAACTACGCATATAATTATAGATAAAATTAAGAGCAACTCGAAATGATTCATTAACACGAATGTGATTAAACATAAAACTGAAGGAGCGATTACAATGGCGACTGAGAAAGATGTAAATGATTTATTTTTAAATCATGTGAATTCAAATGCTGTTAAAACTAGAAAGATGATGGGAGAATATATTGTTTATTATGATGGTGTGGTTATAGGTGGTTTGTATGATAATAGATTATTGGTCAAGGCGACTAAAAGTGCACGTCATCAATTTCAAGATAATGCATTAGTATCGCCGTATCCTGGTGCTAAAGAAATGATATTAATTCCAGACTTTGCCGAAGCAACAAATATTACTAATTTATTTGAGTGCATAAAAAATGATTTGAAAAACTAATCATAAATTGCCATGCTCAACTATTTTGAAAAGCATCATTTCCATATTATCAAATTATTGAGTATCTCGATTTATTGTTATACACAAACAGTATTTTTGTTATCATAGAGCTTATAAATATAATAAATTGAATAAGTAACTTTACAAAACTAGAATGATTCAATTCAATCACAATTATTTGAAAATAGAGGTGAGCAGGTGAACGATATGTTAATTAGTCTCGTAATCCCAGTTTTTGCTTTGTTAGTTATTGGTGGTATTATTTGGATGATTATAGAAGGTATAGTACATATTTCAAAAAAGAATAAAGCAATTGATAACTTTTTTAACAAAGTTAATAAAGTAAGTGAGACATATAAATTCGCTACTACTTTTTTATTTCTAATCTTGGCTACGGCTGGTATTTCTCAATTTTATCTATATTATATAGTATCAGAGTTTCTTTTTTTGCTGGTTATATTTACCTTTGGTATTGCAGGTATCATTTTTTTAATGCCATATGGCTTATGTTTCCTACCACTTTATAAACAAAAAAAGAAAAAACAGACATTTAAAAAATACATGGCTTACACTACGATTGGTTTGTCAATTTATCTAGGCTTATCTCTAGTTTTGGTTCACACTACGAAAATTTATATGGACGAAGGTGGCGTAAGATACTATTACGGTAGTTTTGTAATGAAACAAGCGGGCGGTTATGCTTATTTAGCTTTAGCAGTACTTTCAACGTTGTTAATTGTTGCGAAAAAAGCTACAAATAAAAATAAAAAAATCGAAACCGTCGACAATACAAATATAACGGAAAGATAATTAAGAGAGTGCTCATTCAGGAGTGCTCTTTTTTTGATGTTCAAATTTAGTTGGAAATGAAGGCATAGAAGAAATTTTTATAGTCATTTATTGGATAATGAATTATGGTCATATCGATTAATTTTATTAGTGAGGATTTTACAAACATTTGTTGAATAAATATGGTAATGATAATATATGAATATTTTTGAAAAAACACTAATATGATTAAATTATTTGTTAAAATAGCATTAAGTAAAAAACAAACAGGGAACAAGGTGGGATTTCATGAGTCAATTGCTAAATGATACGTTATCGGCTTGGTTGTTAATTGAATCTTTAAGTCCAGGAGAAGTAAATTTTACAGCGGAAGATATACTCTCAGCTGAAAATTTTAAAAATGGTGCAAAGCAAGCGCAACTTCAAAGTTTTGATGAATATTTTGAAATATGGAATGATGAACGCTTTATTATATCAGAAGAAAAATCAGAGATTGGCGAAATCATTTTTAAATTTTACAGACACTGTTTCCGCTATAATGAAATTAATTTGAAAATTCAGGATATTTTTGATGATTATTCAGATATTCATAATCCAAATGGGACACACTGTTATGGTTACACATTTAATATAGATAAACACGGTCAAGTGATAGTTGATTCTATACATATTCCGATGATTATGAGTGCATTGAAAGAAATTGAAAAGAATAAAAATGCTAATATAGAAGAAAAATTTAATGATTCTGTTGAAAAATTTGTTCAAAAAGTAAAAGAAATTTTAGCGGATGAACCAATTAATGAATTTAAATTGAAGAAGATGGACATAGCTTATGATGAGTATTTTTCTGTATTAAATTCAAAGAAAGATGGATTATTTGCACATTATGTAGCAATAGAATATGTGAAAGATAGTGATTTACCACAGCCAGAATTTAATAGCTTCTTCATAAGTGATATTGAGAAAGCAAGAAAATCTCCCAATCAAACTTTAATTGATTACATTGAGGGTGTAGAAGAAAGTAAGCGCATAGAAGTGGATGAAAATAAAGAAATGTTCGACAAATTTTTACATCCTTCACGTTTGCCTGATGGACGCTGGCCATCACAGACTGAGTTTAGATTGTCATTAATGCAACAACTTGCTGTAAACCAAATTACGAGTGGTAATGAAAGGATAAGTTCAGTTAATGGGCCACCAGGGACAGGTAAGACTACTTTATTAAAAGATATATTTGCGCATCTAGTAGTTGAAAGAGGTAAAGAGTTAGCCAAACTAAATAATCCTAAAGATGCATTTGTCAAAACAAAAACTCATGAAACAGATGATAAATATGTCTATTTACTTAAGGAATCTATTGCTAAATATAAGATGGTAGTCGCATCTAGTAATAATGGAGCTGTTGAAAATATATCTAAAGATTTACCGAAAATTGAAGAAATTATAAGAAATCCCGAAAAATGTAAATTCCCTAAATATGAACAGAATTATGCAAATTTAGCACATGAATTAAAAGATTTTGCTGAAATAGCTGAAGATTTGATTGGTGAAAGTGCCTGGGGCTTATTTTCTGGAGTATTTGGTAAAAGTACTAATATTAACCAAGTATTGAGTCATATGTTAAAACAAGATGCGAATGATATTGGCTTTGCTAAATTACTACAAAATGAGAATAATCGTATGAGTTATAACGAGTTAATGAGTGAATGGCAATCACATCAACGTGCATTTTTAGAAGAGTTGAGGCATGTTGAAATGTTAAAAGAAGAATCTATTAGAGCCTATGATGTTTATAAAAATTGTGAGTCTTACTCTAAGGTTGAACATGAACTAAATAGCAAAAAAATGAATGTTAAGGAAAAGTTGAATCATTTAGAAATTCAAATATCTTGTGACAATAAAGAAATTGAAGATTTGGATGATCGAATTAATTATAATACAAAGCAACTCGAAACTTTAAATGAGTTAATTAAATCCATCAGAGATAGTAACAAAGGGTTTGTTAACAAGCTGAAGGCGATATTTAATTCAGAAGAAGATGAAAGATATAAAAAACATAATGCAGAGAAGCAACAATTATTAGGACAACAGATAGAGTTAGAGAAATGTAAAAAAATTAAAAATGAAGACCTTGTTAGCAAACTAAAAGAAAAAGAGAAATTAATTAAACAATTAACTAAAGTACAGTTGCAATTAGACGAGTTAAATTCACAGTTACAAGAGTTAGAAGCATATCGTATTGAGTCAAAAATTACAATTCCAGAAAAAGATTTTTGGAGTGACAACAATTATGATGAGCGCCAAGTTACTAATTTGTGGACGAGTGACGAACTTCAATACAGACGTGCCATGCTCTTTTTAAGAGCAATGATATTGCATAAATTATTATTGATTGCTAATAATACAACTATTTATTATGCGATTAATGATTTTAAAAGTAGAAGGAAATTAATTGATGCAAATCCAGATAAAGTACACAACGCATGGAATGTGATGCATTTAATATTTCCAGTAGTTAGTACGACGTTTGCAAGCTTTAAATCTATGTATGGGGGCATACCAAAAGATTTCATAGACTACTTATTTATTGATGAAGCAGGACAAGCAATACCTCAAGCAGCTGTGGGAGCATTATTTAGATCGAAAAAAGTTGTAGCCGTAGGTGATCCGATTCAAATTGAACCTGTTGTTACTTTAGAAAGCCATTTAATTGATAATATTCGTAAAAATTATAATGTTCCGGAATATCTAGTTTCTAAAGAAGCTTCTGTGCAGTCTGTCGCTGACAACGCTAATCAATATGGCTTTTGGAAATCTGATGCTACTGATAGTAATCAAAAAACGTGGATAGGCATACCTTTATGGGTGCACAGACGATGTTTAAAACCCATGTTCACGATAGCTAATCAAATTGCTTATAATAATAAAATGGTGCTACCTAGTAATATTACAAACGTAGGTAAGACCGGTTGGTATGACGTTAAAGGAAACTCAGTACAAAAACAATTTGTGAAAGAGCATGGCGAAAAAGTATTGGAATTACTAGCTAATGATTGGTTTGAAGCGATTAAGGAAGGTAAAAATGAGCCGAGTTCATTTGTAATATCACCATTTTCAGCAGTACAAAAACAGGTTAAACGTATATTAAAGCAACAACTACCGACTAGAATTGATATTGAACGTACAAAAATTAATCAATGGGTCGATAAATCCATTGGTACTGTTCATACTTTTCAAGGTAAAGAGGCTCAAAAGGTGTATTTTGTAATAGGTACTGATAATACTCAAGATGGTGCTGTGAACTGGTCATGCGAAAAACCAAACTTGTTAAATGTTGCAGTGACAAGGGCTAAAAAAGAGTTTTATGTAATTGGTGACATGCAAAGAATACAGTCGAAACCATTTTATGAGACCATTTTTAAAGAAAGAAATGTAAAATGAAATGACAGCATTTCTATAGGCTAATCAAGTGATACTTAATTACCGCGCAATTTATACATTTTAAAAGGAGTAAAATTGAATAATGAAGAAATTTAACAACTGGATATTAAATGCAATAAGTGGATCTCAAACAGACAAGAATGAAACAACTGAAGAATTAAAAGGGGCAAAATTTATTATTTTATATGCATATTCAATGCTCGTTTTGCTTGCGTTAGTAATTTCTAACATATTCATTCACATTTTGGAGCCTAAACTATCAATCACCACTCAAATCATCATCGTTTTGATTTTAATTGAATCACTAATTGGACTGCGTTTCTTGAAAGAGTACGATGTTAAGCGTGGCAAAGATAAAGAAAATAAGAAAAATAGTAAGGATTTCGTTAAACTAAAATCAATTTTAGTAGCAATTTTATTTACATCATTGGCGCTGACAGCAGGCACTGTAGCTGATATATACGGTTTCACTGACTTAGGAAATACTAGAAGTGATTTAATCGTTTGGAGCATAGGTGGTATTATATTTGGCCTCGTATGTTACACAATGGAAGATAAAAAATAACGATAAGGAGCTGGCGATTATAAAGCTAGCTCCTTTTTTAACTTATATATGTAAAGAACTATTCTAAGGATTTTTAATCATATGTCAATAATTCCTATAATACATTATTAAAACATCAATTAAATAAGTTTTAAAATTTTACACATATTTTTATTTAAAAAAGATGTATAATTAATATATTAAATATAGAAAGAAGTTGATATTATGAAAAAGTGTATTAAGACTTTGTTTTTAAGT
>OBZE01000529.1_pt1 | contig 12240 bp, 9 predicted proteins | sample 1476901 | NCBI WGS metagenome assembly OBZE01 (sample SAMEA2580235, study PRJEB22360) | human gut metagenome | biome: human gut; feature: human-associated habitat; material: faeces | place: Denmark | collected 2008/2010 | reverse complement strand
TAAATGGAATAATCCGCTTGCAGAGAAACGCCTTTACTCGGGAAGTAACGGCGGTCTAAGGTTTCCAGATGGGCCTGAGCGAAGTAACTGATAAAGCCTTCCGGTTTTACTTGATACTTTTGGTTTTCCGCCGTATAAAGGAATGAGTTATAATCGAAATACTCATAACGGGCTCCTAGCTTCAACTTGAAATTCAGCCAGTTCATGTCCGAATATCCGAGTTCCACGAAATGGTGGCGATACGTCGTATTTACGATTTTATCCCCCCGGTTATAGACGTCGAGATCATGGTACGTGAACATGTAAGACAGATTGATGTTACGCAAGGGATTACGCTCTATCGCATAGTCCACTCGCCCATACATACGTTTCCCGATCCTTCCCGTTACGGAGAACTTCGAATGGTAACGAGCCCGATTGTCAAAAGTAGCGTTCAGCAACAGGGCGACGATATCCTCACTATTAAAATTCAAGCCCACATTAATCGCACTATTTGATTTTTCCTGTACCGTAAGCACCAAATCCTCCTGCCTCTCGCCGACCAATTTATAGCTTACATTCGAGTAAAGGTTTGTACCGATCACGATAGACATGGCTTCCTGCAATTTCTTCACGGTAAGCAAGCTGTTCTCTTTCAAGCCGCTGATTTGCGTCAACCATTTCTCATCACGAGGATCTATACCTTCAAACAAGACACGCCGGATATGAAACGTATCGGTAGGGGCTACCGGATAGGAATGTACTAATCTCTTTCGGTGCATATCCGAACTATCGGATAAACCAATCTTCTTCTTTAAGGCAAGAATCTCATCCCATTGCTTGCGGGCGACTTGCTCACCCCGGTCAATCAAGGTATCCAGGGCCGTCTCCCCAAAACTAGCGGAATTATAAGGGTCTGTATTCGGGCGGAACAACAGATCGGTCTGTTCCTTATTCGGTCCGTATTTCTCATAACCATGCAAGGCGATGATCTGCCCTACGATATCCCAAGGGGTATTTATCCGCTCCAACTGTTTCAAGTCGCTAGTACCCAGATCTACGCCAATAATGATATCCGCCCCCATATCCCGTGCGACATCCGCCGGATAGTTATTCTTGATCCCACCATCTACCAACACCATGCTATCCAAACGGACCGGCGCGAACACGGCAGGAATCGCCATACTGGCACGCATTGCCAACGGAAGACTTCCACGATGGAAAACATATTCTTGCCCGTCCACCACATTCAACGCCACACAAGCGAAAGGTATATTCAATTGATTAAAATCTACGGAATCATGATAACCGATCGTTAAATCAGAGAAAAGGTTCTGGAGATTTTGACCTTTTATCATCCCTTGGATCGTTATCTCTTTTTTACTCCGGCCAAAAGGAAGGGAAAAGACATATCGCTCGGAATTCTCTTTCTCCGGAAAAGTAAGGTTACTACGTTTCACACGGTCACTTAGCAACATGCTCCAATCCTGCCAACGTACCATGCTATCGATCTCAGCGGCAGTATAGCCAACGGAATACAAGCCACCAACGATAGCTCCCATACTGGTTCCGGCAATATAATCAATCGGGATGCCGGCCTCCTCCAATACCTTCAACACCCCGATATGAGCGACACCTTTCGCCCCACCGCCTCCCAGCACCAAGCCAACCTTTTTCCGCTCAGCCATCACAGAAGGCACCAACATCAACCCAACCAACCACAATAAAAGGAACTTCCTCATCTAGATATTCTTTCCGGCAAATGTAGCTGGTTTACTCGAAAACGCAAACGGATTCATCTAGAATAAAACGTATGTTTACCTATATATAAAGTTTATCGCTATCTCATCTATTCTATAAACCATGCCGTGAACTGTATAAACCAAGGCGTGGTCTGCACATTCCACGGCGTGGTTTATACAGTTCACGGCGCTGATTTAAGAATAAATACTTATTCGCTATGGAATGTATAGGTTATCGGAGAACTATTTCAACAGGAGAGGAACATTTTATTTCCGGAACATAAGTGGGCAATAGATAGTATTTGATACAGTCTCCCTAGAATTAATAGGCATTTCTCTCTAAAATCGATTTACGTATTATGAATCAGGTATGTACGTGTTTATCAAAAAATAATATAGCCATCAACTTACTTTTTTCCAGCAAGGTAGCAGCCGGAGCAATATATTACTTTTTCTTTTTCAGCAACATGACCACAGGATTCGACTCTTCATCCAAGTTTGCGGCGATCTCCTTCAACTTTCCTTTTAGCTGGCCTTTCTCGTAAGCCTCAACTAAGTCCGGGGCATCTAGAGTTTGGCAGATAGCTATTTCGGGGTTTCTTGGCTCTGATGTTAGAGAGACTTCTTCCTTATTGATGAAATCATCATTGTATAGAATATAGCTGAATAAGGCATTTTCTTGTTTATCATACACCAGATCTTCACCAAGGAAACCTTTAAACGTCGTAAAGTCAACCTCTTTTCTCATGGTTCTCATGAAACAGTAGCGATCGGTGATGACGGTTGGAAAAAGAAATACTTTAGTATCCATGGAGGATATGGAAGGGCTTCTTACGATAAAAGGACTCAGATTACCATCCGGCAAGTAATGGAATATGGTATCAGACGATGTATTGACAAGTATCCATTTATCCCGATCCGGAAACGTAAGATAAAATTCCGGCGTAATGATAAACTCCCCTTCTGTTACAACCGGAGTCTCAGTCCCCTTAGAGGGAATTTGGATCTCATGAATGATACGGCCATCTTGCTTGGAAATAATCAAATGACACTCCCGCTTGCCTTTTTCCGATGGATAACTCTTATAGCAAATCAAATGATCACGATCATAATTAAATATATAATTATAATAACTGGTATCCGTGAACTTAAAACTCCTTTTATAGTTTCCTAATAAGTCATAGACACCTATTTTTCTCGCTGGATTATCCTTGACGAATATCTCATCGTTATCCTCATCCAAGACAAGCCCTGTAAGCTGCGTGTATTCCTCACCGCTTTGCCCTAAACGGTTTATCTTCCTTAGTCCCTTTCCGTTTCTATCGAAAACAAGAATATCCCCATCACTGCCCCGATTCGTCACCAGCATGATATCCTTTCCGATCGCTTTCACGGCACCTTTAGTTATAAAATCATCCGTGGTTTCCAACGCGATGTATTCCACGTCCATAAGGTCTTGAAGTATCAGTTCCTTTTCCGGATAATCGGCCATGACATCAACCCTAATAAGGTTATCGACAGAGGAAGCGGACCGATTGCCACATCCCATACATCCGACTAAAGCGAGCAGCATAGCCACTGCGTTCGTAGTTAATTTTCTCATTTTCATGATGTTTAAAGTCTTTCGTTCGATGTCATTTCTTGCTCTTTAGCGCTTTCTCTTTGTTCATCATCCGTATCATCTCTTTTACCTCATCGGATGTCTCTGGCAGTTGTTGGATCAGAGATTGGAGTTCATCTATAGAAAGCTGGCTTTTCCGGTTATCTGGAGCCAGCATGGTTTGCTCCGTGATACCCCGTTTGGACATATCCGAATTTAATGACTCCAAGAAAGGCCGGGTAAAAGTCAGGTCACTCAGATCCGACTCGTTTTTCAACAGTTCCTTTGCGTAAGTCACTTGAGCGAATACACCTCTCTGTAGCTCCTCCGCATTCTTGAATCCGGAGATATCCGGATGGCTATATAGGTTCGCGATCTCACGAAGCAATTCTACACGAGTACCCTTCACCTTCCACGCCCGATAAAGCAGACGGGCCGCCTCCTCTATCTTACCCGAGCTTCTGGCGCTCATGGCACGAATCTCCATGACCATCTCCGATTCCTCAGGCAATTGATTGATCAAGTTACGCAAATCCACGATAGAAATCTTGCTCTTTTTTCCATCCGGGTCTATCATAGTCTCCTCCGCCACATTACGGAAGAACATATCCTCATAGAAGGATTGCAGAAGCGCCCGGCTAAACACCATCGTCCTCTCGTCCGCTTTTTTCTTTAAACTCTCATTCATATAAAGTACCAAGATAAAAAGCCCTCGCTGGCGATCCTCCTCGCTCTGGAATTTAGACCCGTCAATCTCACTATACAAATGCGAGATCGCCGCCAGGAAATCCAGTCGTTCCGGATTCTTCTTCCATGCCTCATAGTAGAGACGGGACGCTTCCTTGTATCTCCCATCCTTTTGGTAAGTCTCCGCACGGAAGGCCAATAATTGATTTACCAAGAAACGATTGGGTTCCAATCCCTTTTCCGCCCGGTCAAATAAGTCGTAAGCCCGCTTCCGGTCATACGTCTTACCCAAGGCGGAACCCAATAAGAGGCATACCTCGACCGAGGTCGTATCCTGCTCATATGCCATATCCAAAATATCTACCGAGGGCATATACAGACCGGCATAATACTTCGAGGCTCCCCCATATTTCAAGGTAAGGTAGGTGGAATCACCATCAGCCAACAAACTGGAATAGACAGAATCCGCCTGAACAAATTGTTTCACGATATATAGCCCCAATCCTTTACTACGCAATAATTGACGATTCCCGGGATTATAAAACAAGGCGGTATCGCAAATCGCTATTCCTTCCGATATATAATCCGGGCTACTAGCCCCCATCCGATACAATGAATTCACTAACGCAACCGCCAACCCCGCATTCTCACGATTCAAGTTATACGCCTGAAAATAAGCGGTCGTAGCAGAAGGATATTGTTCCATTCGAGTATAGCAATCGCCAATCGCACGGTATAAGACAGTATTATCCTCATTCTGAGCTTGCAATTTCTCATAGGCATCAACTGCTTTCTCATACTCCCCCAATTGGAAATACAGACGTGCCAACTGATAATTAGCGTAGAAGTTCGAGCTATCGGCGGATAATACCTGATGAAAATATCGCTCGGCATCCTCCGCACGGCCTAAGTTCGTCGCCGTCCGAGCCAAGATGTTTAAGATATCCAAGTTCGTCATATCCATAGAAAAGCAAAGACGGTAATAGTCATAAGCCTTCTGATACCGAAGCATACCCTCATAAGCCTGCCCGATAGCGTTCATAATCTCATAATTCGAAGAATCAGCTAGTGTAAGGCTATCAGCATGAGCGATCACAGCCGCATATTGCTTACGGTTCACCAAGTCTTGCCAATTAAACTCTTGAGCATTTCCGGGAAAAATAAGGCAACAAAGTAACAGAACTGTAACTAAATTACATTTCGCATTCATATCTGTATATTTTTAAGATTACTGATTAAGCGACCAACATAGCCTCTATTCTTATTTCACTGTAACCGGAAAGTAATAGGCACCGTATATAAGACGCGGACCGCCTTTCCGTCCTGACGACCGGGAGTCCACCGGGGCATCATTCCGATGACTCGCAAAGCTTCCGCATCCAAGGAGGGATCTATCCCCCGTATGATTTTAGGTTCCACGATATTTCCTTTCTTATCTACCACAAACGAACAGATCACACGACCTTGCACTCCCGCTTCCTGCGCATCCGTCGGATACTTTATGCTTTGAGCGATAAACTTTAATAATTCACGATCCCCTCCGGGATATTGCGGCATCACGTCCACTACCGTCAAAGTCTCTTCCTTCATTTCTTCTACCGGACTTTTCAAACGGAACGTAATCGGGACCGTATATTTCACGGCGACCGCCTTTCCACGTTGCATTCCCGGATTCCAGCGAGGCATAGTGTTTATTACCCTTACGGCCTCCTCATTCAATAAAGGAGTCACTCCCCGAAGCACCTCCGGATTATTGACAGAACCATCACGCCCGACGATAAACGAGCAGATTACACGCCCTTGCTCCCCGTTATCCTGGCTCTCTTTCGGATACTTTATATTCGTGGCTATGTATTTCAACAACTCCGCATCCCCACCCGGAAAACTAGGCATCTTCTCTACCACGGTAAATACTTGCTCGTTCATCTCACGGGATTTGGAAGATAAGGACAAATGGGTATTATTTGTCATATCAGCAGCCAAGACCTCTTGGGACTCCCTTCCTTGATAGCTGCATCGCAAAATCGCATTCGCAGGGACCTCCAAAGAGAAAGCCCCTTTCCTATCCGTGATAGTCCCCTCTTTACCGCCCTTCACCACAACTGATGCCCCGATCAAAGGCTGCCCAGTCTCATCAACCAGAATGCCCGTAGCCGTCACCACAGCGTTCGAGACCGTAGCCTCATTCGCCAGACGGACAGTCAAACGGGCTACCGCCTCGATATTACTTAACAGCATCAAGATCCCTACCAATGGAATAAATATCAGATATTTCGTACGTACGATACCCGGGCTCCGCTTCTTGTTCATCATCATAATCCGGTTCTTCAGATGCAGCACATTGAAACTATTATACAAAGTAGTAACGGACTGATGATGAGCCAATCCCAATAAATGGTATTGATAGCTCTTACTATCGTAACCAGACTGGATCACCGTGTTATCCGCCAGATACTCCAGATTATGCCTAACCTCACGCTTCAATAACCATACAAAAGGATTAAACCAGCAAGCCATACACATCATCTCGCTCAAGATCACGTCAATCGAGTGCCATTGGGATACGTGCGTACATTCATGTGTCAATATCTCATCCGTTTCCTTATCCGAATGACTCTCCGGATGCAAGAAGACCATACGGAAAAAGGAGAATGGCCCGGCGGCCTTCCGCAACGCATAAACCGGAGTTTCATGAATAACAACACGCTCACTGGTATGAGCCAACCATAAGATACTGCTTAATTGCACGAGAAAACGTCCGCATAAGAACGCTACGATCCCCCAATAAATAAACCCCAAAGATCCCAACAACCATCCATACCAATCCACGGACGCCGCGGCATCCGCTTTCGCCGTCGCCTCAGGCAACATAGCGGAATACATATAAATCACGTCCGCTATAGGCTCTTGTTGCCTTACCCAATCTTGGATGTTCAGCAAAGGATAAAACAGAGCCAAGCCAAAGAACGCCAGCAAGATCGCACGACGTAGCTTGAAGAACGTGTCCTTATAGAAGAACAACCGGTAGAAGGCGTAAAAGAGTACAAAGGCTACATTTACCTTCAATAAGTAGGCAAATTCCGGTGTCATGGTATGTGGGATTTAGGTTATTCTTTTCCTTTCTCAATCAAATCGATGATATCCTTTAAATCATCCGTAGAGATTTTCTGATCTTTCGCAAAGAAAGAAACCATTTCTTTATACGAGTTAGCGAAATAATTCGTTACCACGCCGCCAAGGAACGTACGTTTATATTCCGTTTCCTCTATCAAAGGACGGTATTCATACGTATTTCCATAACGTTTCGCCTTCACGTACTTCTTTCGCTCCAGATTCTTGATCACGGAAGCGAGCGTCGTATAAGGAGGTTTCGGGTCCTCGTATTTGGCCAGCACATCTTTCACAAAACAAGGACCGATCCGCCAAATCCAGCGCATCGCCTCTTCTTCCTGCATCGTTAGCTTCTCCATAAATCTTATCCTTTTATTTAATGTATATCCACAAAGCTACGAAATAGTCGTAAACGGCATGCGGAAGGCACGTTAATTAACATTAAATAAGAATCACAAGACCTGCAATCGTGAATTATTGCAACTTAAATGTGATCGGCACCGTATATTTCACGGCTACCGGCTCGCCTTTTTGGGTGCCCGGTGTCCAACGAGGCATCATTTGCAAGACCCGAACCGCCTCTTGGTCTAATGCCGGGGAGATTCCTCTAAGGACCTTGTAATTCGTAAGCGTTCCATCCTTCGTTACCACAAACGAACAAATCACACGGCCTTGCTCCCCTTTCTCTTGGCTCTCTTGTGGATACTTTATATTCTTGGCTATAAATTTCAAAAGCTCCGCATCACCGCCGGGAAACTTCGGCATCACCTCTACCACCCTAAATACCTGCTCTCCATTTTCCAGCGTATCTTCGTCCTCCGCTTGTACCTGCACTTGCTCTTTTTCCTTTGCAACATCTGTCGGTACACTGTCTTCTTTTTGTTCCGAAGACTGCCCACATCCTACACACATCGCCAAAGCGAACAGGATGATCATTGTGTTCATAATTGCCTTTTTCATTTTCAATCAGTTTTAATGTTATTTATACCGTTATTACACATACTTACCAACCTCTAAACATATCCGGATATTACGTTGGTTTCACAAATATACGAAATACTCGTAATGTAAATATAAACAATACGTTAATTAACACTAATAGCCATCAAAGGCATAGAAAAGATAAAAGAACACGATTATTTACCGAACAGTTAAAATACACAATATGCCCACTTTGCACGTAAATATTGGCATATAGCTGATATCTACGCAGTTATACATATACGCCTATTACCGATCCAATTACTATCTATAATAAATCAGATTACTATCAATAGTAAATCGGATTTTCTATAGATAGTAGCCATGAATACTATAGCTTCTATCGCTAGATTATTACAAGAAGTACAACCGAGTGATACACATCGAAGTCAGATAAGCGAATAGAACACAAAAACCGGATTGCCCTCCTCTCCTTTTAAGTTCAACTCCTGCGGAATCGTGATCGAGCGAAGCGATTTATATAAGTTTAGCTCATACGGGGTCACTACTTGTACCAGCTCATCTTTTACGACCCTCCCCCAGACCGGGAAATTCCGATAACTTCTCGTACCCTGCATGCCATGTTGAAGGTTCGCATCCGCCAGTTCATAGATAGAACCCGGCATCTCACATTTTTCCACAAGTGTCTTTCCCGTCTTTTTATCTACAGAGGCTATATAATAGCCTTGGTTATACAATAAACGGAAATAATAATGTGCCGGAAACTCAATCATATCTTGCACAAAGATATCCTTGGGATCCTTTTTTTCAATTCGCAAATTACTCATGTCCGTAACATCCAACGAACGAATCACTTCCGCATCCGAGTTTTTCAGATCAAGGACACAAGCCGCACTTATTCGATCCGCCGAGATACAGAAGACCGTATCATTGCTACCGGTCTTAAACAACACGGAGTTTTGCGCATCAGAATAAGCGGGGGCGATGCTTGTCGTGAACCCGCTCTTCTCATGAGGTAATAAAAAGGAATAAAAATCATTCTTGATCGCTATCGTATCCCCTTTCCTCGAAAATAGGCCCAATCCGAATCCCCCTCCGTTGAAAGGCTGAAAAGGGAATGATATGGCGGCGAAACGATCCTTTCCGATATGACGCATATAGATTACCGAATACTCATGGGTGGATTGTCCGATAAATTCACCTTCCAACGTATATTCCCAAACTCGATTATTACTAAATAAAAAAAGGCGGTCATTACGTTCGTCCACTTGGATACATGGCAGAATACCGCTAAATTCACCCGGCCCCTGCCCTTCTTTTACCAACGTCCGGATAAAACGCCCTTGCCGATCGAACAGGACGATACGGGGCTCTTTTACGGGAAGCACATAGATATATCGATCTGTCACGGCATAATCATAAACTCCGTCTATCAACGAGGCATCATCCGTGGTCACCTCTAAAGGGACAAAAGTAACCCCCTTGATCTCATCGCCTAATCCCAATAGCCCCGGTTTATCCATCCCCCCTCTTATATCCGCGGTTAAAAGAGAGGACGCTTCCGTTGGCGAAGAACCGCATGACACGAAACAAGAAACGACAAAAACACTATTTAAATAAAACAAGATAGAGGCTAACTTTACACTTTTCATAACCATGCTTTTTTGCCTCCAAAAATATCCCGCATATCTCACAAATCACATGATAAATGAGAACAAAAATGAGAACAAACCTGCCAAGACCGCTATAAATACATAATAATCAAAAACTTGAGATAAACTCCACAAATGTCTCCGTAGAACCTTCTTTCTTAAAAATCTTCCGGAATAGACGAGGACGAAGTACCGAACTATTATATTTCAATACCCGTGTGATCTGGTTGGCGGGAACGCCGATCTTCGTAAGCATACAGACCTTCAACTCCGTATCGGAAATAGCAGGATATAGTTTTTTCAGCCGTAAGGTAAAGTCATCATAAGCCTTATTCAACAGCACCTCCAAAAGCTCCCAATCCTCAGAGACAATCTTGCCGGCATCCCGATCGTGAAACTTCTCATAGACCTCCGATTTCCGCAAGATCGCAACAGATAATAAATGCTTACTCTCCTTATTATGAATCGACTCGTTACAAATCTCCAGCCGTTGTTTTTCCAATTGTAAGGAAACCAACATCAACTCTTGATCCTTTTCTTCCTTTATTTTCGTAATTCTTTTTTCCAAAAGGGTGATTTGCCGTTCATTCTCTTCTTTTTCTTCTCGCATACGTTGTTGCTGGCTAGCAATCGAACGTCGCAAGGCTTCTTCCCTTCGAAGAGCGTTTTCCTGCGTATTTCTCCATCGCCGATAAAGGAGGAAGCAAATAAATAGGATTATGCCGATAATAAACGCGTACAGATAACGCTCCTGTCCCCTTTGCGATAACATCAATTCTTTCCTATATAAGTCCTCACGAACCGGCCTTACATCATACCGGGAAGTGATCTGATAAATCGATTCTCTCGCTGACAGCGATCCGATAGAATCCCGTAACGCCTCGTATTTCTTGACTTCCTCCAGTATCCGGCCTTGTCCGGCCGTATCATTCAAGAGCTGATATTGGGCACTCGCTTTTCTCAAAAAAGACATAGCCTTGCCATATAATTCCTGCTCGGCGTACAGCCTCCCTATCTGGTTATATAACCGTCCCCAAAATTCGTAATCCCAATTCCCTCCCTCATATTCCAACGCACGTAAATAGCATTCCAAAGCTAGGGACGGTTGATCCATATCCTCATAGACTTTCCCCCGGTAAAACCACGCTTTGGGAGGCCAGTAACAGCCTCGTGTCGTCCTATAATAATCCGTAGCGATAGAGATTATGGAATCCGATGTATGCCTCAATCCCGCCTCATCCCGTGATTCGGTCCATAACAGACAATAACGGGCTTTCTCTCGAAGCGATAATCCATTGACATCCGTCACTTTCTCTAATAACACCAAAGCGCTGTCCGGATGATGCGGAATCAATTTCTCTACCTGCCAGAACAGGTTGCCATGCTTGTCGCTCCTATACGAAAAAAGCACAAGAACCAAGATCGCGATCGTAAACAATAAGATCGTAAACTTGATCCCTATAGAAAAATGCCGTGCCCCATTCAAATCCTTACGCATATAGGCAAATGTATATAAATTATTCATAAGGAAAGCCTTTTCCTTCCGCATTATTTCATGTGTCGGGGCACATGCCCTGACCTCTCCCATTAATGCAGAAATATTTCTTTAATCGTTTGCGCGATATATGGATTTAGCATACCTTTGCGTGATAATTACATAGTTTAAGTAGAAATTTCTAAATACAATTAAATAACTTAAATTATTATCTTATGTGGTTACTTAATTCTTCTATCGGGAAGAAGCTGATAATGAGTATATCAGGCCTCTTTCTTGTTCTGTTCTTATTGTTCCACCTGTCGATGAACGTGGCGGCCGTTTTCTCCGGAGAGGCTTATAACATGGTTTGTTCGCTGTTGGGCTCTAATTGGTACGCTGTGGCAGATCCACTTCGTGTACGCTATCATTCTTACCTTGCAAAACCGTAAGGCACGTGGTAACGACCGTTACGCTATCAACGCTCGTCCGAAAGGCGTGGAATGGGCATCTCAGAACATGTTCGTTTTGGGTTTGATCGTTATCCTGTTCATGCTGTTGCACTTCAGCCAGTTCTGGTATAAGATGATGTTCGCCGAATTGATCGGTCATCACGAAGTTGCATTGGGGTCAGCTATGGTATCTCCACAAGACGGAGCCGCTTTTATCAACTATTACTTCCAAGGTAATGCCGTGATCACCGTTCTTTATTTGATCTGGTACGTGGCTTTGTGGTTCCACTTGACTCACGGTTTCTGGAGCGCTATCCAAACAATCGGTTGGAATAACACGATCTGGATGAACCGCTGGGAATGTATCTCTAAGATCGTAGCTACGGTTATTTGCGGACTTTTCGCGATCATTACTATCATCTTCTTCCTAAACGGAGTAGGTGCTTAATTGCAAGCTACAGGTTTTATAATTAAGAACTTTTGAAATTAAATCATTATGTCTGAAATAAATTCTAAAATACCTCAAGGCCCGTTGGCTGAGAAGTGGACTAATTATAAAAATCACCAGAAATTGGTGAACCCCGCTAACAAGCGTCGTTTG
>OBZE01000528.1_pt1 | contig 12257 bp, 5 predicted proteins | sample 1476901 | NCBI WGS metagenome assembly OBZE01 (sample SAMEA2580235, study PRJEB22360) | human gut metagenome | biome: human gut; feature: human-associated habitat; material: faeces | place: Denmark | collected 2008/2010 | reverse complement strand
TTCCAGCTGGGCCGCGGCGGCCCCCGCCACCCGCGAGCTCGCCGCCGATGAGTACGAGCTGCTCGGCTTCGACTCCTCGAAGGCCTCCGACAAGATGACCGTGACCGTGCAGTCTGTGGCCGATTCGACCAAGACCGCCACGTTCACCGTGAAGGTCGTTGCCGACGAGACGCCGACTCCGGATCCCGATCTGGCCACTGAGGAAGAGCTCAAGCAGCTCGAAGATGCCATTGCCAAGGCCGAAGCCGAGAATCTGAACCAGGACGATTACACCGCCGATTCGTGGAAGGCTTACGCCGATGCGCTGGCCCAAGCGAAGAAGGTGCTCGCCAAGGAGAACGCCACCTCCACCGAGGTCCAGGATGCGATTCGTCACCTGACCGAGGCCCGCAAGGCCCTCGTGAAGGTCTCCGCTGATGGCAAGAAGCCGGGTGCCGTCATCTCCGACACTGGTGCCGCCGTCTTCGGCGTGGCTGGTACCGTGGTGGTCCTCGCCGCCGCCGGTATCGCCCTGACCATCTGGCGCAAGCGCCGTATCTGACCCCTCATTTGCAAAAAACTCTCACTGAGCACTCCTCAGTGAGAGTTTTTTGCAATTGGGCCTTAGGGCTCATACCTATCTGGCGTTGGGGGCGCTTGTTACGGCTATGCAGTGCGATAGGTTTGGTTACTGCTCTGCGGTTTGTCGGGCAAGCCTAGAACAAGTTGACCAGGTACGACCAATGGTTGCACATAAGTGCGCATTGCATATGCAGTGCTATCCAGCCCAATGAAGTTTGCGATTTGTCGGCGGGCTCTCGGTGTTGCACAGAATTGCAGAATTGCGGCATTACGCTCTTCGGGCCGGATTCTGCGCCGGGAATTAGGCCTCTGACCGTTTGCCTGATAGTCCAGTCGGTTGAACGCTTCGTGACTCATAACGGATGGCAACGTAGTTCGGGCGAGAGGCGAATACAACGTGGCTCTGAACTCTCCACGAGTGTTTTCGAATAATGGAGCGGCCATTCCCGTTTCTGAAGCAAGTCTGCGTACGGTGGGGATACCAGAATAACGATTCTTCGTCACTCGTAGAACCTCCAGCGCATTTGCGATAACTGGATTGCGTGTATCTGGTTGAATAGTGCCAAGCTGATCGATGGTGAGCCTTCCATATAGGCTACCGGGATTGATGATGGTCATACGATCGTCGAGAATCTGCAGCTGTATCGGCATACCCTGTGTGTGGATGCTGTAGTCACGGTGTATGAGTGCATTTAATATCAATTCGCGGACGGCCTCAATTGGATATTCAGCGGCATCCATTCTTTCGCCGTTTTCGGGAGAGATGATAGTTGTTGTGCGAATATTCTTGCGTATAAAGGCGATGGCTCCGCGCAGCTGTTCGTCAAGCGGCCCCTCAATGCGAGCATTGTCGATGAACCGTTCTTCGTTTGGCCTTGTATCGCCGATTTGCGTGCCGGGGATTCGCGTTGCGATGATAGATAACTGAGGGAAGAATGCCTGTGGATACGTGGAAAATAGCATAATCCCGGCTAGTGTCGGCTTTCCGTTCCGCAAAACGCTGGTGAGTTCCAGAATGTGTGATTCGTCCATCCGCGCAAAATGTGGGCGCTCACTTTTGAGCGCGAGTTCATGCCGCAGTAGGGAGTCTTGGTTGAGGTCATCGGCTTCGGCGCGTTCCACGATGCGTATTTCGTCCTCGTATTTGCGGCGAAACGCTTCGTAGCTGTAGATTTCGTACTCTGTCATCTTTTGACGTTGTGTTTGAGATTTTCAGGTTGCCTCGGCGGCGCGATTGCGTGTTCATTGCAGCGACTCGATTGGCTCGCAAGTCCGTATTGAGATTCGTTGTCGGTGTCGGTCAGTGGCTGCTAGTGTGTGGCAAGCAGAGCGAACTGCATGCCACACGTCGGTGCATAAGCGAAAATCGCGTGAGCTGCGCGAAGAAGACCGGCTTATGAGAGGGTCGCCGGTCTGGCAGAGAAGAATCAATGGTATGTCCGATATGGTTTATGCGGTATATGCTGTCCAAACGCACAGATGTGATGTGCGGAAATTGCTTCGACGGATACCCTCTGCCTCCCTGTCTGTATTTCAGTGAGCGCTAACGGTATAATGCATAAACACTTACACAGTGTGCTGATGCTGCGCTGGGATTCTGCGAATCTCTTGTGTTTCGTGGGTTTTTGGCTTGGTGTCACGCTCCCCACAGTGATGCGGGTGCATATTGGGTTGGGCGGTGGAAGGAGCCGCCGCTGTTGTGTTCGATGGACGCAGCATCCAGCCTGATAACAATTTGATAACAATGGGGTCAAAGTAGGAGAGGCTCTCAACGTATGAGAACTATCGATAAAGGGAAAGGCGCGTGGCACAAAGGTATTGCGGCGGTAGCTGCAATACCGATGGTGTTCACGCTCATGACTGCGGGAACGGCTGGGGCTGCAGAAGTGGACTCCAGCATTCAGCCGGCCACAAGTGATACTAACAAGGTGCTCGATCTCGGTTTCGACGGCAACCTGACCGACAACAGTGCCGCTGCAAACACCGTCACCGAATATAAGGGCACCGCCACCTATGTTGACGGCGTGGATGGCAAGGCCATTACGCTGAGCCAAGGCGCGCTCAGCCTTGGCGCAAGCCAGAAGCTCCAGCCGGAAAGCCTGTCGCTCTCGTTCTGGTGGAACCCCAGCAAGACGATGACCGGCGAGCAGATTCTGATGTGGGGCAAGGGCAAGTACAACGAAAACGGTTGGTACCTGAGTTCCAATTCTGATACTAAGCCGCTCGTGCTGTCGGTCGGCGTGGGCTCCGGCGGCTCCGGCTCCGGCCAGCCGCTCGAATTCAACCTGTCAGGCAAGCGCGCGGATGTCTTCCCTGTGAACACGTGGACCCATGTGATGGTCACGTTCGATGCCAAGACCAAGACCGCGAAGTTCTACATCAATGGTGAGGCGCAGACTGCTGCCTCTGATAACACCGCTTCTGCCGGCACCATCGTGGCCGACGACACCACCAAGTACATCGGCTGGAATGGTGCCCATGCTTCCGGTGGCCAGCTCACCGGTATGTTGGATGACGTGAAACTGTGGAATACCGTGGCCAACACCGCCGATGCGGAGCGTGAAGTCAAGGTCGGTGACAAGAGTTTTGACGCTACCACGCTGGCTCAGGCCGCGCTCGACAAGGTGAATATCGCTACTTCGGCAACCTCCAACCTGACCTTCAACACTGAAGCGGCCAATGGTGCAACGCTGACGTACGCTTCCGATAACGAAGCGGTTATCTCCAATGAGGGTGTCGTAACCCGTCCGGCTGTGGGCGAGGCCGATGGCACCGCAAAGATTACCGTCACTGCCTCCTACGGCTCCAAGGCCGTTTCCAAAACCGTGACCGTCACCGTGCCAGCGCAGACCGAAAACGGTGGTGGACACGACGTGCAATACCTTAAGAACTACCTCTCCGAGCAGGGCATGGAGAACGTCACCGTAGCCGACGAATACCTGCAGAACGCCGGTAAGAAGGAAGTCGAGTATCTGCTGAGCTTTGAGCCGGACCGTCTGCTGGTCGAGTTCCGTGCACAGGCCGGTCTCGACACCAAGGGCGCGAAGAACTACGGCGGTTGGGAGAACGGCCCGGACGAGAGCCGCAACCCTGACGGCAGCAGCAAACCGGGACGCTTCACCGGTCACTTCGTGGGTCACTGGATTTCCGCGGCCTCGCAGGCGCAGCGCTCCACCTTTGCCACGGCTGATCAGAAGGCCCAGCTCTCCGCAAACCTCACTGCTGTAGTCAAGGGCATCCGTGAGGCGCAGGAAGCCTATGCCAAGAAGGACACCGCCAACGCTGGTTTCTTCCCCGCATTCTCCGCGAGCGTGGTGCCGAACGGTGGCGGCGGCCTGATCGTGCCGTTCTACAACCTGCACAAGGTTGAGGCCGGCATGGTGCAGGCATACGACTACTCCACCGACGCTGAAACTCGCGAAACCGCCAAGGCCGCCGCGGTCGACTTCGCCAAGTGGGTTGTCAACTGGAAGTCCGCACACGCCTCCACCGACATGCTGCGCACTGAATACGGCGGCATGAATGACGCCCTCTATCAGGTCGCCGAAATCGCCGATGCATCCGACAAGCAGACCGTGCTCACGGCCGCGCACCTGTTCGATGAGACCGCGCTGTTCCAGAAGCTCGCCAATGGCCAGGATCCGCTCAACGGCTTGCACGCCAACACCACGATTCCGAAGCTCACCGGTGCCATGCAGCGATACGTGGCCTACACCGAGGATGAGGACCTGTACAACAGCCTTTCCGCCGACGAGCAAGGCAAGCTCACCAGCCTGTACCTGAAGGCTGCGCAGAACTTCTTCGATATCGTTGTGAAGGATCACACCTATGTGAACGGAGGCAACTCGCAGTCCGAGCACTTCCACGTGGCCGGTGAACTGTGGAAGGACGCCACCCAGAACGGCGACCAGAACGGCGGCTACCGCAACTTCTCCACCGTGGAGACCTGCAACGAGTACAACATGCTCAAGCTGGCCCGCATCCTGTTCCAGGTGACCAAGGATTCCAAGTACTCCGAGTACTACGAGCACACGTTCATCAACGCGATCGTGGCCTCCCAGAACCCGGAAACCGGTATGACCACGTACTTCCAGCCGATGAAGGCCGGCTACCCGAAGGTATTCGGCATCACCGGCACCGACTACGACGCCGACTGGTTCGGCGGCGCGATTGGCGAGTATTGGTGCTGCCAGGGTACCGGTATCGAGAACTTCGCCAAGCTCAACGATTCTTTCTACTTCACCGACGAGAACAATGTTTACGTGAATATGTTCTGGTCGTCCACCTACACGGACACACGCCACAACCTGACCATCACGCAGACCGCCAATGTGCCGAAAACCGAGGACGTCACGTTCGAAGTCTCCGGTACCGGTTCCGCGAACCTCAAGTTGCGCGTGCCGGACTGGGCCATCACCAATGGTGTGAAGCTCGTTGTTGACGGTACTGAGCAGGCTCTGACTAAGGACGAGAACGGTTGGGTGACGGTCGCCATCAAGGATGGCGCCAAGATTACCTACACCTTGCCCGCTAAGTTGCAGGCCATCGATGCCGCCGACAACAAGGATTGGGTCGCCTTCCAGTACGGCCCGGTCGTACTCGCCGGTGCGCTGACCGATACCAACTACAAGACGAACTACTCCTACGGTGGTGTCAAGGTGCGCGTGGCCAACTACGATTCCGAGGCCAACGCCAAGGCTGCGGTCATCCCGACCTCTGGCTCGGTCACTGACTGGCTCAAGGGCATCAAGGAGGACGCGTCCGAAGGCAGCAACCTCGTGCGTACCGACGATCCGAACACCGGCAACCGCGAAACCCTGAGCTTCAAGTTCGCCAATGTTGACGGTGACGCCGCCGACCTCACGCTCCAACCCTACTACTCCACGTACAAGACCACGTACGCGATCTACTGGGATATGGCCGAGGTCGATTCCGAAACCTACCAGAACAACATCTTCAAGAAGAAGACCGACGCTGCAACCCAGTCGATCATCATCGACGCGGTTGACGCCTTCGACAACGAGTTCCAGCAGGAGCTCGCCCACAACGCCGCTAAGTCCGACGACTCCAACGCCGGCACCTACGAGGACAAGCAGTACCGTGACGCCAAGGCCGACGGCTGGTTCAGCTACGATCTCAAGGTGAACACCGAGGCCGATGCCAAGAACTACCTGAGCGTCCAGTACCAGTCCGCCGATGCGGGCCGCACGTTCAGCATGATCGTGGATCCGACCCCGGTCGCCGACAACTCGAAGGGCGAGGTCTCCGCCAACGCGAAGACCTACACCGTCACGATCGAGAACAAGGGCTTGAAGGCCTTCTACTGGGATGTCCAGCAACTGCCCGCCGACCTGATTGCCGAGGCCAAGGACGGCAAGGTGCGCGTGCTGTTCAAGTCCACCGGCGGTCTCGTCGGCGGCGTATACGGCGTGCGCATGCAGAACGCTGCGGCGTTGTCTACCGATGCCTCGCTGAAGTCGCTTTCCTTCGACAAGGGCACTCTTGACCCGACCTTCGATGGTTCCAAGACCCAGTACACGCTCACCGTTCCGGCCGGTACTGAGTCCGTCGATGCCACCATCGGCGTGAAGGATGCCGGTGCCTACGTCAAGGTCGATGGCATCATCATCGATGACACCAAGGCCCGCACCATCGCGCTGACCGACGACGTGACCACTGTGGAAATCACTTCCTACGCGCAGGATCACAAGGCCGTGAAGCACTACTCGGTGCAGATCGTGCGTGGCGACGCCACTGTGCCCGCCGCCAGTGATCCGGTGCTTGAGTACACCTTCGACACGGACACCATCGTCAAGGACGGCACTATCGACAACACTGGTACCGCAGGCGACAAGCTCGACGGTAAGGTCGTGAACGATGGCGCATCGGCAAGCGACCATGCCGACAATGGCAAGGCGCTCACCCTGACCGGTGGTGACAAGGGCTCCGCGTCTCCGTACGTGCAGATTCCGGCCGGCCTGATTGATGCCAGCCAGAAGGACATCACCATTTCCGCCGACTACCAGTGGGACGGCAACAACACCTGCATCTACCCGTGGGCGTTGGGCAAGGACACCAAGGATTATTTGGTGAACATCGTCTCCTGTGGTTCCAATACACGAGTCGAGGCCTCGAAGTCCGGTACCCAGACTCAGCTTGCCGGTTCCACTCCGGCCAAGAACACGTGGGTTCACGTGGATGTGGTGGTTAAGGGCGGTAAGTCCATTGCCTACTACCTTGACGGCGAACTGATCAAGCAGGTCTCGACCACGCTGACCGCCGCCGACTTTGTTGGCACAAACAACATTGCCGGTTACCTCGGTAAGTCGTTCTATAACGACCCGTACTTCGGTGGTCAGATCGACAACTTCAAGGTATGGAACCGTGCCGTCACCGCCGCCGATCTCTTCAACCCGGACAAGGGTGACGAGCCGACTCCGACTCCGTCCAGCGATGCCACGCTGAAGTCCCTCACCGTGGCCGGTCAGACAGTTGACCTTGCGGCTGCCGCTACTGAGGACGGTGCTTCGCTGACCGTTGATGATCCGACCGCTGTTAAGGCTTCGGATGTGGTATTTGAGGCCAACGACTCCGGCGCCACTGCCAAGGTGAACGTCAATGACGGTGTGGTGACGGTCATCGTCACCGCCGCAGACGGCAAGACCACCGAGACCTACACGGTCAAGCTGGTCAAGAAGACTGTACCGGTCGAGTCCATCGCCATTTTCGGCGACGGTGTGGCTGAAGGCAAGTTGGCTCTGGAAACCGGCAAGTCCGTGAAGCTCACTGCTACTGTCACTCCGACGGATGCAGATGATGCTGCGGTCTCGTGGTCGGTCGAGGGCGATGCCGTGACCGTTGACAAGACCGGTCTCGTGAAGGCCGTCAAGGCTGGCACCGCAACAGTAACCGCGACCGCAGGCGGCAAGACCGCTTCCATCACCGTGACTGTTACCGACCCGGTCGTTCCTCCGGCACCTTCCGTTGATTCCGTCGCCATCACAGGTAGCGAGGTCAAGGACGGCAAGCTGGAGCTCAAGGTTGGCGGCGAAGCGACTCTCACCGCCGACGTGACGGTGACCGGTGATATCGCCAAGACCGTGACCTGGACCTCCTCCGACGAGAAGATCGCAACCGTGGATGCGAACGGCAACGTCAAGGCCGTGGCTGAAGGTAATGCAACTATTACCGCCACGTCTACCGAAGACGCCACCAAGTCCGCTTCCGTCGCGGTGACCGTCACCAAGAAGACCACCACCGAGCCAGAGCAGCCTGAGCAGCCGAGCAAGCCGGAGCAGCCCGCCCCGGCAGAGAAGGATCTGACTGACGCGAACCATGTGGACGACCTCATCACCGCCGAATCCATAAAGCCGGGTGCCAAGCTGACGTTGAACGTGGGCAAGGCATTCGCAGGCAAGACGGTGAACGTGTACGCCTTCTCCAACGGCAAGGCCGTGCTGGTCGCCTCCGGTGTGACCGTCTCCAAGGACGGCACTGTGGTGGTGACTGTGCCCGCCGACCTGAAGCTGGGCGCCACGAAGTTCGCTGTCCAGTTCGCTGACGATTCGCTGGTCTGGGATGCGGTCAACGTGGCCAAGCCCACCGCCGAACAGCCCAAGGCCGACGAAACCGCCAACACCGGTGCCGCCATCCTCGGCGCAGTAGCCCTCATGGCCCTCCTAGCCGCCGCTGGCGCTGCCCTCATCATCTGGCGCAAGCGTCAAATCTGACCCCAATTGCAAAAAACTCTCACTGACGCTTAGTCAGTGAGAGAAATTTGCAACGAGTGGCCTGATTTTGCAAAAAACTCTCGCTGGGCATCCCTCAGTGAGAGTTTTTTGCAATAGGGGGCTTATCGCTTCGCCTGAGTGAGCTGGTAGGCGGCGAAGAGGATGGCCAGCCAGATCACGCCGGCGATGACGGCGATGCGGTAGCTGGTGGAGAAGCACATCAGCACCACGACCAGCGCCAGGAACGCCAGCACCACCCACGGGGTCACCTTGGCAAACGGCAGTTTGAAGTGAATCGCGTCCAGTGCCTCCTGGCCGCTCAGACCGGCCAGCTCGGAATCCTCGGGAGCGCCGCCCGCGGCGACCACCTTACGGAACTTCATTTCGGTGAACATAATCATCGTCCAGTTGATGATGCCGGCGATGGTGGCAATCGACATCAGATAGTTGAACGCGAACTCAGGCCACACGAACACCACGACCACGGCGATAGCGGTGATTACGGCGGACGTCAGCACGCCAGTCACCGGCACGCCCTTGGCGTTGAGCTTGCCCAGATACGCGGGCGCATTGCCCTGCTTGGCCAGCGAGTACAGCATGCGGGAGTTGGCGTACAGGCCGGAGTTGTAGACGCTCATCACAGCGGTCAGGCACACGAAGTTGAGGATGCCGGCGGCCGCGTGGATGCCTACGGAATCGAAGATTTGCACGAACGGGCTGGGAACATCGTCTCCGCCGATGGTGTTCCACGGTATGACGGCCATGATTACGCCGAGCGCGCCAATGTAGAACACGAGAATTCGCCAGATAATGTCATTGGTGGCGCGGGGAATCGTACGACGAGGGTCCTCGGTTTCGCCGGCGGTGATGCCGATGAGCTCGGTGCCGCCGAAGCTGAACATCACCACGACAAGCGCCATCAACAGGCCGGTCCAGGTGCCGTCTTTGGTCTGCTCCATGAGACCGTTCGGGAAGAAGCCCCCTTCCAAGGTGAACCAGTTGGCAAAGCTCGCTTTGATGCCGGATGCGGTGGGCAGAGCGAAGATGATGACGGCCAGGCCGCCGACGATCATGGCAATCACGGCCACAATCTTGATGATGGCGAACCAGAACTCGAACTCTCCGAACTTGGAGACGCCCAGCAGATTGGCGGCGCAGATGACCACTAGGAATACGGCTGCCGACACCCAGGTCGGAATCGCCGGGAACCAGTAGTTTACGAATTTGCCCACCACGGACAGCTCCACCATCGAGACGAGGATGTAGTTGAACCAGTAGTTCCAGCCGGAGATGAAGCCGGCGCGCTTGGACCAGTAGCGAGTGGCATAGTAGCTGAACGCGCCCGCCTTCGGATCCTCGACGGACATCTCGCTCAGCGCGCGCACGATCATGAAGATCGCGAGGCCGCCGATCAGGTAGGCCAGCAGAATCGAGGGGCCGGCCAGCGCGATGGATTCGCTGGAACCATAGAACAGGCCGGTTCCGATAGCGCCGCCCAGTGCAATCAGCTGGATGTGACGGTTCTTCAGTGACTTGCGCAGCGTGGCCGGCACCGGCACATCGTCGGTTTCGCGCGACTTCTTAGGTGCGTCAGTAGTACTCATTGTGCTCTTCTCTCGAGTCTCTTTGATTTTTAGCATGACCGGCGGGAGGTCGCCATGCGCAACGCTCGTCATTGTAAGGCGCGGCATGCCGTAATGCCAAAGAATGCCGATGCCAGCCCATACCGGTATTCGCGTTTGATCGAAACAGCTAAAGTCGGCAGTGGCCTATCAAACCATCCCCACCAATTCACTGCGAGACGGGCATGCCCATGGTGAAAATGGTGTGGGCCACTGATTCCGGAGATGCTGCGAGGTCGGTGGCGAGCCAGTATTGCAGTAGGCCGATGCTGCCGGATACGGCGAAGCGCATGCGCATTTGGGCCTCGACCGGGTCGTTGGCGGCGGGCTGCAGCTGCTCGGCGACTGTCTGCCGGCTGTAAATAAGTCCCAGTAGCTGCTGTTGGAAGCCGATATCTGCTTTCGGGCTCATCAATACCTGCAGATGCTTGCGATTGTCGGCGATGTATTGGCAGATACGTTCGATGACGTGCTCGATGCCGGCTGAATCAGGCTGCGCGAGCAACTGGTCGAGCGCGGCAGTAACCCAGGCCATGGTCTCGTCTTCGATATCGTGCAGTAGATCTTCAATGCTTGTGTAATGCGCATAGAACGTGGAACGGTTCACGTCCGCCCGCTCGCACAATGCCTTGACGGTGATGGACCCAAGCGGCTGGTCCTGCAGCAGCTCGACGAGCGCGTCTTGCATGGCGAGCCGTGTGTATCGGGTGCGGCGGCTTTCCGTCAAATCCTTGGCCATGGCATTCTCCCCAAGTTCCGACAACTCACAATCCAACTGTTGGTTGCAGAACCGACACAGTGTTGTTTTACTTGAGTATAGCAAGGGAACGCAGGTGGCATTGCGAATGGAGCGGGCCGTGGTGGGAACTGTTGGAGGTGCGTGATGGCATATATCGAATTCGATCATGTGGTCAAGGAATACCCCTCCGGCAGCAGTGTGATTCGGGCGCTCGATGAGGCGAGCTTTACCGCCGATCAAGGCGAGTTAAGCGTCATCCTCGGCCAGTCAGGCGCAGGCAAGACCACGGCGTTGAACATTCTGGGCGGCATGGATACCGCGACTTCAGGCCGCGTCATTGTGGGCGATCGCGACATCACCGGATTGCGTAAGCGCGATTTGGTGACCTACCGGCGCAACGACATCGGCTTTGTCTTCCAGTTCTACAATCTTGTGCCGAACCTGACCGCGCTGGAGAACGTGGAACTTGCCTCACAGATTTGCCCCGATCATTTCGACCCGGCGGAAACCCTGTACAAGGTCGGACTGGGGGAGCGCATGGGGAATTTCCCGGCACAACTGTCCGGCGGCGAACAACAGCGTGTATCCATCGCCCGCGCGATTGCCAAAAAGCCGAAGCTGCTGTTGTGCGACGAACCGACCGGTGCGCTCGATTACGAGACCGGCAAGGAAGTGCTGCAGTTGCTGCAGGATATTTGCCAAACACAAGGCATGACCGTAATGATCATCACGCATAATTCCGCGCTTGCGCCGATGGCTCATAGAGTGATTCGCTTCCGCTCCGGCAAGGTGACCAGCGAGGAGGTCAACGCAACGCCGCGGCCCATCGCCGATATCGAATGGTAGGTGATTGGCGATGCTCACTGCAAGACACTCTGTGAAACGCCCCGTGAAACAAGCGAGGCGATTCGTGAAACAACCTGTGAAACATTCTGTGAAACGGCGGAACCTCGACGATAGCGGCGGTCGAGGAGCGGGCGTTTCTGCGGTATTTGCCAAAGATACGTTGCGTTGCTGGCTGCGCAGCTGGAAGAGGTTCGTCTCGATCGCCGTCATCACGCTGCTTGGCGTGGCCGTGCTGACCGGCATCTACGCCGGATGCCGCGATGCTTTTCTGGCGGCCGGTCGTTTTTACGATCAGCAGGGACTGCATGACCTGCAGGTGCTATCCACATACGGCCTGACCGATGATGATGCAACGGCACTGCGCCGAATCGACGGTGTGCAAACCGTGCAGCCCGAACGTTCTCAGACGGTGACCACGTTGGTGGACGGCACCAAGAAAACCGTGACCATGCAGGAAATCGGTACCGAAGGGCTTGATCAGCCGTACCTGCAACAAGGCAAACTGCCGAACAAGGCCGGCGAAGTGGCGGTTACGCAGCAATTCCTGAACGATAGCGGACTCAAGATTGGCGGCACCATTACTGTGACGCCACAAGACACCTCTTCATCCGTCATATCGGTAGCGGCCACGGAGACTGACGATTCCAATAATGCCGATACGGTAGGTGTCGCCGCCAATGCCTCGGCATCCGATGCGAAGTCCGCCGCCAATACGGACGGCGGCGCCCCGCCAAACCCCCCCGTTCCCCAGCAGGAATG
>OBZE01000526.1_pt1 | contig 12334 bp, 10 predicted proteins | sample 1476901 | NCBI WGS metagenome assembly OBZE01 (sample SAMEA2580235, study PRJEB22360) | human gut metagenome | biome: human gut; feature: human-associated habitat; material: faeces | place: Denmark | collected 2008/2010 | reverse complement strand
AGGGCGGCTAACCCCCGCCTAAAGAGGCGGGAGTCTGCGCCGCAAAAAGATCAAGTTCCTTGCCTGCCTTCCGGTTTGATAGTCAAAGCATCAATCGTTGGGTGATGAAGCAATTCGGAGGAAAAGAGAAACATATTCCCTCATGGGTATATGGACTGTCCGAAAACCTGCGAATCTCCCTATTGGAAGGTTACTTCCAACGAATGGATTCAGTCCGTTACGCTCAACCATGCTCAGGAATGCAACTCCTTGTTGGAATGAAAATTCTCGCCGCAGGAGCAGGCTACCGTTCAAGCATTCTCTATGAAGAGAATCCATCGATTCACAGCACGGGAACCTACCGGATAAAGTTCAACACTTCCCCTATTGATCCAGACGACTTCGATGATGACGGATATTGGGGTCGTGTGAATGAGAAAACTGTCGGACGTTCCAATGTCCTCGTATACAACTTGGAGGTTGAAGATGACCACAGCTATGTGGCAGCCGGAATTGCCGTTCACAACTGCCAATCCTTCAGCGTCGCAGGAAAGCGTGAAGGACTCGCAGGAGCTTCCGGACTCATGTACGAGTACATTCGAGCGGTACGTGAACTCCGTCCACGTTGGTTTGTCTGGGAGAACGTCCCAGGAGCGTTCACAAGCGAGCGGGGGGAGGCTTATCGCCAGCTCCTGTCAGAGATGGATGCGCTCGGGTATGGTCTGGCATGGCGAGTATTGGATGCGCAGTTTTTCGGTGTGGCCCAAAGACGCGAACGTGTGTTCCTTGTTGGAAGTCTTGGAACCATGCGTTGCGCGGAAGTACTTTTTGAGCGCGAAAGCCTGTCGTGGGATCATCAGTCGAGCCGACAGAAGAGGCAAGCCCTTGCCGAAGAGGCTCAGGGATGCGTTGGAGAAGCAGATCATGATTCTGGCCGCTTGACTCCCGGTGAAACCCAGAGTCGGAGGGTTTATCCGACTTCCGGCGTGTATCCGACGTTGTCCACGAGAGAAAAGTCAGGGCAAAATCAGGAAAGCGTTTTCACCCAGTTCGGTGATGATATTGCCGGTACTCTCACCGCACGATACGATAGCTCCCCCTGCGTTGACCGTGGAGCGAACGTCGTCGTTGACGAACGGGATAAAGTATTCCTTTGCCAGACGGCGCAAACCGGCAGCAACGGGAAGCTCGTCAAACAGGACGATGTGATGAACACGTTGGATCGGACGAACAGCACCGCAGTGGCCGCATTGGATTTCAATCCGACCGACGCCAGACTCCGGTACGCGCATGATGATGTCAGCCAGACATTGACCGCACGGGCCGGAACCGGAGGCAACCAGGTTCCACTGGTGCAAGTGCAACCGGTCGCATTCCTCTACAATCAGGGGTCAAAAGCCCGAAGCCTTGGCTTAGGGGAGATAAGCCCCACGTTGAAGACCGATCATAACCCGGTTGTAGCATTCGCTCAGAACCAGTGTGATGATAGTCGAGAACAGGGGGATGTCGCCGGAGCGCTGGTAGTGCGTCAGGGAGCCAAACAGCAGACGTACATCTGCCGGGCCGACGGACAGACGAATGCGATGGCCGGCGTGAACTTGGCTCCCACCTTGACTTCTCATGCGAAGAAGGATCCGCCGATCATCTATCCTGCTGAGGATTCAACCGGGGAAGATGAGCCTGTCACCTTGCAGATTCGCGGCGGGAAACCCGGTGGCGGGAAAAGCGCGCTGATTCAGCACGATATGAGCGCCACATTGTCCACTCATAACACCCGAACGCTGATAACAGGCGACAATGAGGAGAGAGGTCTCACCGTCCGCCGCCTGACCCCACGAGAATGCGAACGGCTTCAAGGTTTTCCCGACGATTACACCGATATTCCATATCGAAACAAGGAACACGCTCCGGACGGAGCCCGATACAAGGCGTTAGGCAACAGCATGGCCGTACCGGTCATGCGATGGATTGGAGAACGTATTCAAATGGTCGAAGAAACCGACGAAACAACCGATTAGACAACAGAAACAGGTGGATCGTCGCAGAAGAGGGACAACGTTCCGCAAAAAATACAGCGATAGGCCACGGTCTTGTCCAAGGATTTCCTTTGTCCGGTGGAATCCCCGAAGTCAAGAAGATTGACATCCTCCCCCCCGCATGAATGCGGGGGGGAGGATGTCAACCGACCAGCAGCCTGAAGACCCTGTACGATCCGAAATACATGCCAGTGGATTTGAGACAAGCTCACGAGGAGTTGGACAAGATCGTGGATGTCGCATTCGGATCGGACAAATGGCTCAAAGACGATGACAACGCAAGATTGAAGGTTCTCTTCGACTCGTATCGGAAGCTGGCTTGACATCGGACGGTGTCCTAACGGTGGGAAAACGTTTCGTTAGGACACCGTTTTTTTCTTCCCCACTATAAAAAGATATGTCACGTATGTAGTATGACTATAAGCACTGCCCGTCAGCCCTTATAGGAGAAGCGGTTTGAGCAGATTCATTACACCGATAGTCCACGGGTTCGGCAGCGATATTCCACGGAAACGACGCCGATAGGCCACTAAAACAGCAGCGATAGTCCACTATCATTGCAGGGATACTCCACGCCGTAAGGTTGTTGCCAAGGCTGATTACACCGATAAGCCACTACTGGCTACACCGATAGGCCACTATCCACAACAGTGTCGGATAGGGCCAGTATACAAGGCCGAAACTGGTGGAGAACAATGCGTTGGGACTGGGGATAGTGTGTTTTGCGCCGATAGGCCACTATCTTCCTCGAAGCTATGGAATACGAAGCCTTTTATAGGGGGTCGAGAGCTGCAGAACCCGCTCATTCAAGGTTCCGCTCGGGAGACTTTACACCGATAGTCCATCAGCAGAGACAAGAAAACAGCACCGATAGGCCATCAACGAATCGGCGGGATTGCGCCGATAGGCCACGACCGCAGAAAGGGAGGCCACCAGCCGTTCTTGAATCCGGAAAAATCCAACACGCAACCAAAAATGCATCGATAGGCCATTACATGCTCCGCTAACCCGTCCCGAAGAAAACGGCAGAATGCACCGATATGCCACGTGTTGTTGCCCTATATGCCATCCGCATTCTGCAAGGTGCCGACTCGCTAGAGCTTGATGGCGACCGAGTCGACTTGAGGAAACGTGATAGTGGCCTATCGCTGCCAGTCGCCACGGCCCTCGTCCAATGCCCGTCGTTCCGCCTTGGGCGGTACTGAGGTGGGGGATGGATGCAGAACAATCCCTTCCCTGTTGGTTTCCACGTTCGCGGCGGGATATACGTCGTGGATTTTCTTCAATGCTTCACGGAACTTGGCTTTGAACACGCGGCGTTCCTTGATGCTGTCGCCGAAACGTCCGTGCAGCCAATCCCAATCCAATGTGAGGTCGTGACGCAGGTTGCGGAATGTTCCGGTCAGCCACACGTACACGTCATAGGGGAGAACGGATTTGCCGGACAGCAGGTAGTTGGTGGCACGAGTGTCAAATGGTGCCGACTCCTGGGCGAGCCTGTCCCACACTTCATCGGTGAGAATAAACTTGGCGCCGCTGAAATCCTGATTATTGTTGTCGTTCAGGAAGCTGACGGCCTTCACCATCTGCATGTTCACGGAGTCGAACCGATCCCGGTTGCCCGCAAACCCGGTTTTCTGCCTGATGCTGATATGACAGTACAGGAGACGGCGCAACTGTTCCTGCAAACGTTTCGATGACTGTCCTCCACGGGGTATGCCGAGCTCTTCGGACAACTGGTACATGCTGGGAATCGTGATGGTGTGCTGCGACGGGTCAACGGTCGGGGTTTTCCTCGTTCCCGCAGAGCGAATCTGCTTTGCCATCCACGCCATCAATAGTCGGGGATATTTCCCGTAGGGGAAGTCCCTTGACCTGGTGAGGCTATCGATACCGGCTTCGAGGATGTATTCGACGGTACTGTTGTCTTTGCTGACGAAGTCGGTGCCTTCCGCCGGGGGAGTGGCGGGGAAAAGGGTGCTGGTGAGGATGCTGTGCCCGTACCAGATTTCCTTACTGTCCGGCAAACGGTTTTCGATGTCTGAGATCGTGGCTACCCGGTCGAGCACGAGGTCGGTTGAATGGGTAGCTGGTTTCGTGTTGTCCGGACTGTTGTTGGTCATGGTTCTCTATGGTACCGGCATTCAGCGGAATACGAAAAAACGATGTTTGGTGGTGCTTGTCCGGGTTTTTCCCGGTGCGACACGCCGTATATCAAACATATTTTTTTGTTATTAACCGTTGATATTTCAATATTTTGGCTTGTTTATGGGGTTTCTCTTTTTGACAGCATCAAAATACTTGTTATACTGAATGTGTCCACATAGAAATGAAAGAGGTTCAAGGATCCATCAAATCGGATCATTTCTTCAACTTCTCTCAAGACTGCAATCCGACAAAAGCGGATCATCCCGGAGCAAGACCGGGGCAGTCGCGAAGCATCCTGCGTAGGAAGCTAACCACTACACCACGCACGTGATGCGGACGCTTGAAAACCGAAGAGAGACACCAAAAAAACATTCTTGTCCAAGGCAACTCTAGCCCGCATGGGCGTGAGGACAAGACCTTGGACCATACGCCACCCTTGCAAGGTGGCAGCAGTAAAGACATGGGTTGAACGGCTGAAGTTCACGCCGTTCAACCCATATCACCTGTTCAGTTCGGCCGGTTCTGGTTTCGGATGTACCGCGACTACAATGCGGCCCTGAACATTCTCGACGCGGCAGGGCTTGCCGAGTCGTTAAACGCGCATGGAGACGGTATAAGACTGCGCTTGGCTTCGGCCAAGCGCAGCAGCCGTCAGGGAAGTGCGAACCCTACAGGCGGAACGCTTGCGCGTTCCGCGCTGGGAATCCCGGTGCTAAAGCACCGGGAGGAAGTCAATGGGGCTGACAGGCTTTCGATAGCCTGCCGGAAACCATTTGCTACGTGCCGGAGGCCGGCAAGGACAACCGTCATCAACCTTGCCACAAGAATAGACGCCAACACCGTTTCTTCTTCCCGTTTCACCCTCGTAGCGTGAAACCCGACTTTGATCCCATTGCCGATTAACGGGTCAAAGCCGGAAAACTTTGAATCGGACTGGTCGGACAGTCGGACGATGGATTCGCCCGACCAGTACATGAACATCGTCTACAAGCCGTGCGGGTTCGCCGAACGCACCCGTCCACGGATGATCTTCCCCCACGCAAGTGGGGATAAACCCCTACGCACGTGACAGCAAGCAAAGGCTGACAGCAGGCCAGACCCGAGTTCGATTCTCGGCAGCTCCACGACCCTGATCCATCTCCCATGAGCTTGTGCAGACTCACGGTCTGCGGGGACAGATGAATCGGGCACGGTACGCATCGCACCGTGACGGACGACAGAAGCGATGCACCGGTGGCGTGGCCCAGCGGCGACGGCAGCAGACTGTAAATCTGCGACAAGGAAACACCGGAGGTTCGAGTCCTCCCGCCACCACTATCCGCCTGGTTGCAAACAGGCGGATTAACAGGTAGCGGCGCCTTCAAGGCCGTGCTGTGGTTTTTCGTTTGCACACAGTATCTAAACAACAAACGGATTTTATCCGCTGTCAGGCCAGTCTCATTAGACTGACAGCGAACGGTAAAAGCCGGAATGATACGCAGTCATGAGACGACGCGTTCCGGTCGGCTTCGTAGCTCAAACGGCGGAGCATGCATGGTTGGTGGTTCGAATCCACCCGGAGCCACGTTTTTGACAGGTCTTACAACCGGAGAGTCGAGGACTGTGAAGAAAAACTGGAAGAGCGTGCAAATCCTAGGTCGCACGCTTGGAAGGGGAGGTTTCGCAGGAGGTTAGGAAAACCGGTGGAGACAGTCTAAACACGCGAAAGAATCAAGATGAAAGCATCGTGGTACTGCTTAAGACGGTGCCAGAATCTGAGGAAATCGCGTTTAATAGGGCACGTACGTAGCTGGTAAGCCACGGAGTCCTGTCAAAAATATCGGATTGTGGCGCAGTTTGGTAGCGCACGTGCTTTGGGAGCATGGGGTCGCAGGTTCGAATCCTGTCAATCCGACTCGCATGGGAATATCGCTTCCCATGGATCTCACCCGGGCGGGAGGATGCCCGGGCAGTACGACCGGCAGCGCCGGCCGGCGGAATCAACACATCCGTGACCACTGGCAAGAAGGGTCGAAGAGCGTTGGCGAACGCAGGCATCCAAGCCCCATCCGGCGTGCAAGCCCCGGACGTTCACTCGGAAGCCAGCCATCCCTCTTTCGGCTGGCGGACAACACGTCACCGCCGTGCGACGTATCCGAAAAAAGCACGGCCATGCGGATGTGGTGCAGTGGTAGCACGCCTGCTTCCCAAGCAGGAAACCGCGGGTTCGAACCCCGTCATCCGCTCTATCCGGAAAACCAAAACAATGGATCTGATCCAACAATGGGACTTGTAACCGTCCTTTCCATGTGGACGCTTCCGGAGAAAACATGGACGAACAGCCTCGGCATGGGCACGCATCGTCAAGGACGGGAACATGCCATCGCCCCGGTAGCTCAGAGGAAGAGCAGGTGCCTTTTAAGCACTGGGTCCGGATATCGTAATTCCGTCGGGGCACGATGCTTGGTAAATCGCCGAGCATAAGCGCATCAATCTATTATCGGATAGGCTGCGGCAAATTCTTCTTCCGGCCGCGCGCGAAACAAGGGAAGGAAAACACACAGTGCGACGGACCAGGGAAGGGCCTATAACCCAGATCCCATAACAGTCCGTCGTACAGCGCCTCTGTAGCTTAAATGGTAGAGCAACGGTCTGAAGCACCGTGGATGCTGGTTCGATTCCAGACGGAGGCACGAAGCAATCCATCCGATCAATGGACTGCTTTCAGGGAGTGATCGAACAATCGCATCGGAAACGAGGCGATAAGATGAGCCGGGCCCGGCAGGGTGGTTTGCGACCGAACCGGCGGCACGTCCAGAGGGGATCTGACATGATCTCGTTTGTCCTCGACGTTGCTGGTAAAACCCAATCCAGTCTCCCGATTCCCCTCCATCTGTCATTCAGGACGGATAGGGAGGACGCTCTTTTTGCAGCTATCGTTTTCTGGCGTGAGGACGCCGGCCTTTAGGCCGGTGGTGAAACGCCTTTACCTTTGTCATGCTGGTCGGTTCTGGTTTTCGATGTATCGTCTCAACGTGTCGAGCGGGGCACCTCCGGCGGTTCCCGCGTAGTAGCTTCCGCTCCATAGCCGTTTCGCCCGCCAGTAATGTTGAGCGAGTTCGGGGTAGTCGCGTCTCATGTACCGGCTTGACACTCCCTTCAGCGAGTTGACGAGTCGGCTGACCTCCACGGTCGGCGGGAACGAAACGAGCAGGTGGACATGATCCGTTTCCCCATTGAATTCCTCGAGCCGGCAGTCGAAGCTTTCGCATACGTCGCGGAATATCCGTTCGAGCCTGTCCAGATGCCGGTCCTCGAACACCTTGTGCCGGTATTTCGTGACGAAAACCAAATGCACATGCATGTCGAAGACACATTGTCTTCCTTTACGTAGCGAGTCATCGTTTGTCATGAAACCAAGTATAATTAAAGGTATGGCGTCCATCAAGCGATACAGGGCATGCGCCTATCCGACCAAGGGCCAGGCGCATGCCCTGTCATGCCTATATGGATGCTGCCGGTTCGTGTATAACCGGTTCGTCGCCGTCCGCGAGACCATGTTCAAGGTCGGAGGCAGGATGCCCACGTTCACCCAGTTGGCGAGGGACCTGACGCAGTCGAAGAATGATCCGGACACCAGTTGGCTGAAAACCGTGTCCGCCGTCCCGCTCCAGCAGTCTCTGAGGCATGCGCGGACCGCGTACGACAACTACTTCGCTTGGAAGAAAGGCGACAGAAAAGGCCCCGAGGTCGGCAAGCCCACGTTCAAGACCCGGCGCGGCACCCAGTCGGCCGAGTTCACCCTCAACAGCCGGTTCAAGCTCGAACACGAGCCTGGATGCAAATGGGCGTTCCTCACCCTGCCTAAGGTCGGACGCGTCAAACTGCGTTGGACTCGAGACCTGCCCACCGTGCCGAAGACCGTGACCGTCATCCGACGCCCATGCGGACGATACGAGGCCAGCTTCACCACTATCACGACGTCACGCATCACCCCCAAGGCACTGCACGCCGAGGCGGGTGTGGACATCGGACTGCTCTCCCTAGGCGTAGTCAGGCGTTCGGACGGCACCTGCGAGGCCATTGAAAATCCTAGGTTCCTGAAGAACAGCGAACGCAGGCTTAGACACCTGGACCGGGAGCTGGCCCGGAAGAGGAAAGGATCGCGCAACTACGAGAAGGCCTGCACCCGCCGTGCGCGCGCATGCCAGAAGGTCAAGGATACCAGGCTCGACTATCTGACGAAGACCGCCAGAAGGCTCATCGACGAAAACCAAGCGATAGCCCTCGAAACGCTCTCCATCACCGGCCTAGCCAAGACCCGACTCGGCAAAAGCGTGCTCGACGCGGGATGGGGCACCCTCATCCGGCTTGTCACCCAGATGGGCCGGGAGGCGGGTCGTGACATCCGCAGGATCAGCCGCTGGTATGCCAGCACGCAGACCTGCTGTGTATGCCACGTCAAGGACAAGCCCAAACCGTTGAACATACGCGAATGGGATTGCCCCAACTGCGGCGCACGCCTCGACAGGGACGCGAACGCCGCGGTCAACATTATGCTCGCCGCCGGACTGGCGGAGAGTCTAAACGCCTGTGGAGGGGACGTAAATCGGAAGCTGGCAATGCCGGCCGCAACGTCGACCCCGATGAAACAGGAACCCTCCGAAACGATTCCCCTCCATTAAGGGGAACGTCGTAGGAATCCTCTGCCTTCAGGCAGAGGAGGAAGTCAAGGTCTCCGGAGCGACATTAATGAGGACCATGCCGAACACGGCCCGGCACAGGCGTACGTCGTTAAAGGAACGAAATGTGCCATCGCCCTCGTAGCTCAATCGGATTCAGAGCGTTGGTCTACGGAACCAGAGGTTGCGGGTTCGAACCCCGCCGAGGGCACTCGGAACAGGAAGCTACTCCGCTACTTATCTTCGGCTTCCTGCTCCTCATGCGTCGGTAGCTTAACGGCAGAGTCACGGTCTCCAAAACCGTGGGATGCTGGGTCGAGACCAGCCCGACGCGCGAAGACGGTATTGCTTGGCTCCTTTCTCACTCACGGATTCAGTCAAGTCAAGCGATACCGTCCCAATGGTTCTGGGCGGCTTTTCGAAATTTTCCTTATTTCCTTTCGGAGCCGTCCAGTATCAATGCCCCGTTGGCGGAACTGGTAGACGCGCTCGGCTCAAACCCGAGTTCCCTACGGAGTGAGGGTTCGATTCCCTCATGGGGGCACGAGCCGTGAATAACATGTTCTCAGTAGCCGGGCATGATATTCACGGCATTTCAGCTTCCAGCTCGTATCCGGTTTTCTTTTTCCTCTTCTATTCATTGGCCGGACACGGTAGCGGGACACCGTTTCTAGGGATTGTCGGCCGGAAGAAAACAATCCCCTCACACTCTTTCCCCATGACCGGCATTCCATTCTTCCCTCTCTCTTTCGGGATGCTCAGGTTGATGTCAGCCACGAAGGTCGACCGTGGTGAGGGAAAGCCGGCCAAGTTTCCGTAGCCCAACCGGCAGAGGCACGCCCCCTAAACGGCGTTCAGCGCAGGTTCGAAGCCTGCCGGGAACACGATGCATGGCACAAGGCCATGTGTAAGCGCAACATCGCAAATATGGTGGTATCCGCAGACCACGCGCGAAAAGAAGGCGGAAAACTTGGATGCCTAAGTAACAACAATATTCCAAAAAAACGAATTATTCCTTTGGAAAAGGGTTGTCGCTTTTCTTGAACCGAAGTAGGCATCCACCTTGCTCCTGTAGCTCAGTGGATCAGAGCAGAAGAGTTCTAACCTTATGGTCGTGGGTTCGAATCCCACCGGGAGCACGAGATCCATACGAATACGTCAACCAGTTTGTTCCTTCGTGTGGATCAGTGGAGTAGTGGCAGAGCGGTCGAATGCGACTGTCCCGAAAGCAGCAGGGGTGCAAGCCCCCGGAGGTTCGAATCCTCCCTACTCCGCGAACCCCGCATGAAAATCGTTCCCATGAGGGGGGATTATCGAGGCTTAGCCGGTGTGCCCCTGAATCGCAAACACTGGCATGGATGGTGGGCCGTGCGGCAAAGGCGCAGTCCTGCTAAGACTGTTGGGGCGGAAGTCCCTGGCGAGTTCGACTCTCGCACCATCCGCTAGCCGATCTGAAGTGATAGGCCACGGGATAGGGCCTGGAATCCAGTCAGCAAAAAACGGGTTGGATCGGCATGGCGGAACGCAGTCGGGCATACGTGTCCGATGCGTTCGCGCACATTCCTCCTTGGTGTAACGGCAGCACACGGGTCTTTGGAACCTTTGGTCCTGGTTCGAATCCAGGAGGAGGAGCTTAGCGGCAGCACGTCGAATTGATTTTCCCTCTACACTCGATTCGATGTTTGTTGTACCGGACATACAGGGGTTCAGGCGTCACCCAAGCCGCGAAACGACGCCACGCCCTTGTAGCTCAGTGGATAGAGCGTCCGCCTCCGGAGCGGAAGGCCACGAGTCCGATTCTCGTTGAGGGCACGCACGAAAACTCCGTCAACCATAATGCACGGATTCTCTCTTCTCTTCTCTCTCACGCCGTCGCGCCTCGTACGGTTCGTGCATCACGAGGCAACGCCCTTGTAGCTCAACGGATAGAGCGCCGGTTTCCTAAACCGGGCGCAGCCGGTCCGACTCCGGCCATGGGCACTTTGCATTGCTAGCTCAGTCGGTTAGAGCACCCTGCTCATAACGGGAAGGTCGTTGGTTCGATTCCAGCGCAATGCACGAGTGCCATATCTTTGATGGTTCCGGCACCCTAAAAAAATAGAACCATTGGACGGTTAAGGAGGGTCGGACGCTGACCCGGCGAATGGCTCCTACCCACGGTGGCACGGTACCGTGCTGCCGTTCGATGCGCGTCGCCTCAGTTGACCGTCACGACGAAAGGGGTATCCGCATTCCACGGATACGGGCAACGGAGTTCCAGCCGATCTCAACCCTGACAAATCACGGCTAGGCGAACGCACGGAGTTCATGACCCGTGCGGGGCGCTGGTGTAATGGCAGCACGCCACCCCCTGTGGGTGGAGATCCGGGTTCGAATCCCGTGGCGTCCGCTAAGGAATCCGCTTCTGATACGGTGTGCGGATTCCTGTTTGCGGTGTTAGCACAATGGTCAGTGCTTCAGTCTTCCAAACTGATGATGCGGGTTCGATTCCCGTACACCGCTCGATACGATTCCATGCCCGTTGGGAGTTCCCGGCGGGGCAGTCATGACCATGCGGGTCGTGTCCGATGGTCCACGCCTCCGTTTGTTCGACGGACACGCGGACCATCGTCAGCGCCCATCATCCTATGGGTGGATGATGCGAACAGCTCTTTGTCGGAAGGGTTGGTGCGAATCCGATAAAGCCTATCCGCCCAGTGCGGGAAAGGTTTCCTGGAACGCGGGCGACCGCGTTTCTTGTCAGCCGACCCACAGGATGTGGGAACGGTCTCGAGGAGCATGGGGTTTCAGCCCCCGTGATCCCTGTCATGCCTCGTGTTGCAGTATGCGCGTCCACCGCAAGCATGAGTGCAAGGATCCGACACGAGTGGTCGAATCCACAGTGGACTGCGCGGGCATATCCCTGCGGATTGCCTGCGCATGCTTTCGTAGCCCAACCGGTAGAGGCAATGCGCCAAGGACGTATCCAGTCCGGGTTCGAATCCCGGCGAAAGCACTGGCGGAAACGCGGGCGTCAACGCCGCCCATACAGGTCTTGAACGCTTGCCTGTTTTGGGAACGATGCATTGCCGGGCCTTCGCGCAACCGGGGCCGATGACCAATGCAGCGTCCGCTTCCGCACCTAACTTGCGAATACGATGTCAACGCCGCCACCCGCCCGCTGCCATATTGGGGCGGAGTGGAACGATGGTCAAGGCGCGGACCTTGCACCTCAGTGGTCTGAACAGAACCGCCTTTCCAGCATCGTATCCGCAACATGGCTTCGTCTTCCAAAGGTAGGATGCGTCATTCGTCGTAATGCGGGTTCGAATCCCGTCGAAGCACGATGGGCCCAGTGGCCACATGCGAAACGCTGGGTTCCCGAACGGGAGATAGTTTGCGATCGGCGGCATGAACCGGTCGCAGGACAAGAATTCCTTTGCTCGCATGGCCCATCCACCGTTCCTCATGCCGGATGTGTTTTAGCAAGTTGGCGTCCGCTTTGTGAGCGGTGTTTTTCCGCAGTGTAGG
>OBZE01000516.1_pt1 | contig 12596 bp, 14 predicted proteins | sample 1476901 | NCBI WGS metagenome assembly OBZE01 (sample SAMEA2580235, study PRJEB22360) | human gut metagenome | biome: human gut; feature: human-associated habitat; material: faeces | place: Denmark | collected 2008/2010 | reverse complement strand
ATATAAATTAATCGATACTATTTTGAGGTGATAAAATGTTGCTTTTGCAAAGTGAAATAAAAAATTCTAAGAACTCACATGCATAGTTAGAAGCTGAAATCAACACTTCTCAAGAAGTAATTCAATCTCAAGGTTTTCCCTGTGTTTTTGGTGTACATGGCCACAAAAAAGAGGTTTGAATATACCTAGCGATGAACAAATAGAATATTATATGGGTATTCCGATTGAAAAATCTTTTAATTTAATGAGTGATTTTAAGCTAAATGACAAAGAACTCACCGAACTAATGACATTGTTTAGAGAAAATTATAAAGAAACTGAAGCAAAACATTTAAAAATATATGACGGAATGCAAGAACAGCTCAAAACACTTCATCAAAACCATAAGTTATTCGTTGTTTCTAGTAAAAAAACAAATGTATTAGAAAGAAATCTTTCTAAATTAGGTGTTGATAATCTATTTGTTGAAGTATAAAGTAACGAATTATAAACCTTCTCCTGATGGAATTATATATATATTACAAAAATATGACTTACATAACAAAGACACTATATATGTTGGAGATGCTGTTTTTGATATTAAAATGGCTAAAAATGCCAATATTGATTCTTGTGCTGTAACTTGGGGAAGTCATAGTATTGAAGTATTAAACACTGAAAATCCAAATTTTATAATTAATAATGTTAAAGAACTTAATTTTGAGGAGTAAGATATGTCAAATATTAAAATTGTAACTTTGATTGGCTTTTTCACAATGTTTATTGTTGGTGTTTCAGACTTAATTGTTGTAGGAATGTTAAATGAAATGAGTAAAGAATTTCATGTAAGTAATGCTTTAATAGGTCAGTTGGTAACATTGTATGCTGTTGCTTTTTCAATTCTAAGCCCTCTCTTAACAAAGGTAACTAGTCAAATTAATGACAAAAAATTATTAGTATCCTGTTTAATACTTTTTATTATTTTCAGCATGCTTACAACTGTAATGACCAATTATTTCTTTCTATGTATTGTTAGAATCTTTATGGCGGGCATCGCTTCATTAATCACTGTAAAATTAATGTCTACTGGAGCAAATATTGTTCCAGTAGAATACAAAGCATCAGTTATCGCTAACATATACGTAGGCTTTAGTGCAGCAAATATACTTGGTATACCCATAGGTACATTAATTGCTTCCCATTACAATTGGAAGATTCCGTTTTATATCATTGCGATTATCACTTTTTTATGTCTACTAGGTATTATGTTATTTATCCCGAATAAATCACATTATAGTATTAATAATCATTCTAAATACCAATTAGTAAATTTCAGAGGCACATTAATCATGTTGGGCTTTTTATTAATCATGATGATATCTAATAGCATGTTATTTACATATATAGAGCCTTTAGTAAAAAGTAAAGGTCATAGCATCTGGATAGTAAGTTTGTGTTTATTTTTCTCAGGTATTGCAGGTGTTTTAGGTTCAAAATTAGGAAATAATTTAACTGAAAAGAAAGGCTATAGGATTGCTGGAAATATCATTATAATTGTCTATATTATTTCTATTATGAGCATCTTATTGACTGGACAAAATGTCATACTTTTAATTTTATCTATATTTACATGGAATTTATTTCATTGGGGAACAAATCCAACAGTTCAATATGCTTTACTTAAATTTTTAAAAGGCGATCCAAGTCAAATATTGAGCTATGATATTTCAATATTAAATTTAGGAATCGGATTAGGATCATTAATTGGTGGTATATTATTTTCTATCGATAATCAGTTCAACTTATCAATTGTTGTTGCTATGATATTAGCAATGGTTTCATCTATATTATTAAAAACAGCTGTTCATACAGAGAAAAATTAAAACTATCTATTCAATTCCCCTAAATAAAAGGGATTGATGAAAAGCCATTCAGTTTTTCATCAATCCCTTTTAGCATAATTACGAACTACGTCATACTATCTACAATAACCATTTCATCATAATTGATGGCTTCTCTTAGTTTTAACGCTGTACCTTCTGATACTTCATCTGTATCAATCAACTCACGTAAAATGCGACGTTGTTCTCTCAATGCATTTAATTTAATTTTAGTAATCGTATCTTCACTTGCTGAGTTGAAGAAATTAGATGGTGTTAAGTTTTCAATTCGCATTAAATAACCGTCACAAACCATTCCAACTTCAAGTGTATTATCTTTTGTTGTTTCCTTAGACAAACGACTAACCACATTATAATGGACTAATTTATTAATTTTATTTAATTCCATTAAGTTATCCGTAACACTAAGTGAAGATGCCGAGTTCACTCTCGTTTGTACTCTTCGTTTTAATAAAGCACCTCGTAATAATACAATCATTCTTCTTATTAATGATGCTTGTCTATATACTTGTGTTCTTTCAGCATAACGCATATAGTTTTCAAGTACACTATTCGTTATTTGTCCTTCATCTACTAAAGACTCTAAAGTCTTTGTTTCTACATTAAAAGCAATTTTTTGTAGACGTTCTAATTCTTTAGAGTTTTCATCATCTTTCTCTACAGTTTTTAAAAATGCTAATTTATCATGATATTCTTTAATCACATTACCATATTTAAAACTTGTTTCGAAAGTAGATTTTTGATTTAGATAATCAATAACTTGTTCTAATATATAAATTCTAGCAACTTTAAACGACATATTGCCAATTACTGTTTTAGGTGCAGGTTTCGTTAATAATGGCAATAATACTTGCGCAACTACCAAACTAATAATAACCATACCAGATGCAATAAATAATAAATCATTTCTATACGTAAAAGCATGATGACCTGCTAAAAAATACGGTAACGTTAATGCGATTGCTAAAGAAATTGTTCCATGCACACCACATAACGTCATAATTAAAGCGTATAAACTTCGCTTTGGTGGTTTCTCAGTCGTTGGATTATCATCATCATTTTTAGTCATCATTTTTTGGAATGGACTGATGGCTAAATAAAAATAAGGATATAAGACATAAACCCAAACAAATCTAAATAGATAGACAGCTAAAGCAACAACAATAGTGATGCCTATTAAAAAGATTAAATTGTGCGGTTCTGTTTTGATAATTTTAATAATAACTTCAGGTACTAAAAATCCTAGTATTGAAAAAACAAAGCCATTTAAAACATAACCTAGTATATTCCATGTATGATTGTAACTCATTTGTAGTTGTGTACGTACTTGCATAATTCTGTCACGTTCGAAACCATGTACAAGTCCTGCAACTACTGCTGCAATGATTCCTGATGCGTGAAACAATTCAGCAATTAAATACGTAACAAATGGTGTTAACAATTGAATAATTGTAAACATATTAATGTTTTCATATCCTCGACGCATCAATGTTAATCGGAACCTTACTAATGCCATACCTATAAGTAAACCAACCACTGCGCCACCAATTGATGCAATTAAAAACAACTGAACAGCATCAACAAGTGAAAAAGCACCTGTAACTAATACTCCAACAGCTATTTTAAATGAAATAATACCAGCAGCATCATTCAATAATGACTCACCTTCAAGAATTGTCATTGCTCCTTTTGGCAAGACCTTTCCTTTAGTAATTGCTTGCACTGCTACTGCATCAGTAGGACAAAGAATGGCAGCAATTGCAAATGCTGCTCCAATAGGTAAATCTGGCCAAATCCAATGAATAAATAAACCGACACCTATCACAGTAGTAATGACTAATCCTAATGCCATCATCATCACTGGCTTAATATATTTCCTTAAATGGACTCTAGAAACATTAACACCTTCTACAAATAACAAAGGCGCAATCATTGTTACCATAAATAATTCAGAATCAAAATTAAATTGAACAGGGATTGGGGTAATAAATAGTAACATGCCCAAGAAAATTTGTATAAATGCTAGGGGTACTTTAGGTATGAAAGTATGGACAAACGAACTTAGTATCACAACAGCTATAAATATAAGAATTGTTTCAAATATTTCCAAACTTTCACCTCTCTAAAAAGTATTGTTTAATTGAAAAATAAGTATCACATCTCGTTGTAATTATACTTTAGAGGATAAATTGAGTTAGCGACCACAAAAGCACTTTAATATAGATATATGTCTACGATTGCAGTACTTAAATTTGCAATTATTTAATTTTATTTTATCACTAATTGTTTGTATAAATAAACAACTTGCTTTCACATAACAACATTAACTTATAATACAAAAAATGAGCACCTTAAAATCGACTAACCAATTTCAAAGTACTCTTTTAATGATTAATTTTGAAAACAAATCTTCAAAAGTATTGTTATGCTTAACAATTTAGCCAATACTTCAATCGTTTTGATACCATTTCTTACGATACTCTTCTCGTTTTTTAGCACGTAATTGTAATGCTTTTGTAGAGTTTTGTTCATTTGAACTTAATAATATTGATGCATGTGTGTGATCATCATTTTTTCGATACATATAAGCGCCGTTGCGATAAGCAGCGCGAGCGACTAAGTGCATGCCGACTGGTGAAGTTAAATTAATAAAAACAAGTGACAGTAATAAACGCACACTGAAAAATCCTGTATTCACAATAAAATAAATTAATACACCAATTAAAGTTAATAACACGGATAAAGTCGAACTTTTTGTTGCAGCATGACTTCTTAAGAAAACATCTTGGAATTTCACGATACCTATTGCACTAATAAGAGCAATAAAACTACCTAACAACAACATCACAGCAGCAATAAGACTAAAGATTTCTTTTGTTATTTCCATTAAACACATACCCCCCACCAATAAATCTTGAAATCGATACAGAGCTTACAAAAGATATAATGGCAATGAGCATGATTGAATCTAGGAAAGAAACGGTGCCCATTAGTACACTTAAGACACCCACAATAGACATGACAACAGCACTTGTTGTATCAAATGTAACGACACGATCTGCTGTTGTAGGTCCCTTGATTAATCTAAATAAACAGATGATTAATGCAATTCCAAAAATAATGAGTGAACTAATAATCATAATATGTGTGATTGTTTGTATCATCGCGACACCTCCAATATTAAGTCTTCATAATGCTTAATACTTCTTAACAAACTATCTTTTTCTTTTTCAGACACGTCGATACTATGAATAAAAAACTTTTTTGAGTCTTGAGAAATTCGTATTACTGTAGACCCTGGAGTTATAATAATTAAAATTGTTAAAAATGTTATTGCCCAGTCACTTGTTAGTCTTGTTTCATAAGAAAGTAATCCAGGGTTCATATCTTTTGTTTTAAAAAGAATATAATTAATCGTGCTAATGCTAGATGTTATTAATTGATATAAATAAACACCTAAAAATTTAATAGCTACCCAAATTTTTCTAACATAAAAATCATCGCTGAAAAACCTGTGTAATATATAAATGACAATTAAACCAATTAGATATCCAGAAAAGAAAGTCGAGAATTTAAAATGATCTTCATCTTGAAATAAAACCCATAAGAATGCAATGATAATATTTAAAACAATTTGATTCATTTATTCCTCTCCTTTCAAATGTGGATTAACAAGCTTTTGATATAATTGATCGTTCGTATTAAGTTCTGTTGCATCATTAGTTATTTTTAACAGCACAGGCGCTGCAATCCCGATTGCGATAACCACAACTACTAAAATACTTAAAATACCTTTACGATATTGTGGGATTTTCTTAAAATGAACTTCTTCGCCATCTTTATCTCCAAAATACATATAGAAAAGTATTCTAAACAAGCTGTACATAGCAATTAGACTAGTAATAATCATTAACGCTAGTCCAATATAGTTGCCATTTTGCAATGCACCTTGGAAAATAAGTACTTTCCCCGGAAAGCCACTAAATGGGGGCACGCCGCCAATAGCAAAAATCATTATAATAAACGCAACACCAAAGAATGGTTCTTTTTTTGCTAAACCATTTAAATATTGATATTGTCGATAACCAGTAATATAAACTAAACTACCAATAATAAAGAATAGCAATGTTTTTACAACAATATCATTTACTAAATAAAATATTGCACCATTAATACCTGCAAACGTGTTTGTTCCTAAACCTAAAATGATAAATCCTATTGAGATTATGACTTGGTAAGCTGCAATCTTTTTAATATCTTTATAAGCAATGACACCAATAGCGCCGATGACCATAGTTATAGCTGCCATTGTTACTAGCAATGGATGTATAAGACCATTATGTTGGTCAAATAATAATGTAAAGAAGCGAATCAATGCATAAGCGCCCACTTTGGTCATTAACGCTGCAAATAATGCTGCAAGCTCAGTATTTAACACTGCGTATGCTTTGGGTAGCCACATAAAAAGGACCAGCGCTGCCTTCGCACTAAAAGCGACTAAGAAGATTAATGAAATCATTGTAACAGTGCGATTATCTCCCATGTCATTCAAACGCATTGCAATATGTGAAAAGTTTAATGTACCTACTGTTTTATAAAGTAAACCTATACCTAATAAGAATAGCCATGAACCAATAATATTCAAGACAACATAAATAATTGCGGCACGTAATTGTTCTACAGATTGTCCAAGTGTAATGAGTACAAATGACGCAAGTAACATAATTTCAAACATGACATATAAATTAAATAAATCTGATGTTAGAAAAGAGCCTATCACACCAACACTTAAAAATAATATAAATGAAGGTAAATGATAACGATTTGCTTTATGTTCGCCACGCCCAAATCCATATGCCATAATTAAAGTAATCACAAACGAAGCGGTTGTAACCATGATTAAACTTAACGAATCTCCTAAAAACTGTATTCCAAATGGTGCAGTCCAACCACCAAAATCCAATGTAATTGGACGATGCCGCTGAACATAAATTAATAGCATTAATGAAATAATTGTGGTGATAGTCATTGTACCTAAGTATAAATATTTAGAAATACGGTCATTATTTTTTAAAAATACAAGGATTAAGGCACAAAGGAATGGTAATAACATTGGTAATATTAACAAATTACTTAGCATCATCTTCCCCCCTTAAGCCTTCAATTTCGTCTTCTTTAGTTACTTTATAAGTTCTATAAACGAGGACAAGTAAAAACGCAGTCATCCCAAAACCTATAACTATTGCAGTTAATACAATAGCTTGCAACAGTGGGTCGACAAACAATTGATTTCCACCTGTAATCAGCGGTTCTGATTTATTAGAGCCGTAAGTGCCCATACTCATGATAATAAGGTTACCAGCATGTGTATAAATTGAAATACCTATGACAATACGAATTAAATTTATAGATAATATCATATATGTCCCTATAAATACTAAAAATCCTATAACTAGTAATAAAATTAAATTCATGATCGACCTCCACTAAGAGACAGCATCACCGTTACAATAACCCCGACAACCGAGAACAAAATGCCCAATTCAAACAGTGTTATTGTCGTTACATGAATGTGCCCTAAAATTGGTAGTGTCAATGTTGTTTCATATTGCGACAAAAAAGGTTTTCCAAAAAATGTTGGCATTATCGCAGTAATAGATGAAACTAATGCACCAATAATCATTAAAATTCTAAAATCTATCGGTAAGCTTTCTAATACTTCTTCGACATTAAAAGCTAGAAACATTAAAATAAACGCGGAACTAAATATTAAACCACCTATAAAGCCACCACCTGGGTTATTGTGGCCAGCGAAGAAGACGTAGAATCCGAAAGTCAATAAAATAAATACAACGAGTTTCGTGACCGTTCTTAAAACGACATCATTCTCTTTCATCTTGTCCCCTCCTATCTTGGTAATTTAATAATGTGTAAATACCTAATCCAGTAATAATTAATACTAAACCTTCAAACAATGTATCTAATGCTCTAAAGTCTCCTAATATCGCATTCACAATGTTTTTGCCACCTGTTAATTTATCCGCTCTAAGATAAAAATTAGAAATCGATGCCAATCCATCTGCTTGTTGCGCGATGAAAATAAGTGACACAACAATCAGCGCCATCATAAGAGATACTGAAATTTTAATTATTTCTCGTTTTTTATTAACTTTAGACCTTGGTACGTTGGGTAATCTTGAAAAGCTAACAATAAATAAAATTGTCGTAATCGTTTCAACTACAAGTTGTGTCAATGCTAAATCAGGTGCTTTCATTGCTATAAAGAATAAAGTTACAACAAAACCGATGACCCCATTTAAAATGACCATGGTTAGTCGTTGACGTATAAATATTAATGACAAACCAATGATAACTGTAACAATTGCTAATATAACTTCTAACGGTCCAAATTCGGAAACATGTAACTGATGAACTTTTGGTAGTCCTATACGAATATAACCGTATCCGATGATTACCATAAATATGCCCAGTGTCATAATAATGTATTGATTTAAACGATCTTGCATAACACGTTTAAATCGCTTCGTAGTAAACTTTTCAAATTGTCGGTAAACCATTTCGTACCCTTTTGAAACTGAAATTTGTCTAATTTTACCTGTGAACACTTTTTTCCAATCTACTTTGATTGCTAGTACACTACCCAATAAAATAATGATGATGGTTAAAAGAAGCGGTATGTTAAATCCATGCCATTGCGAAACATGTGGTACCAATGGATCAATTTGATGATTACCACCTGATACACCTCTTAATGCTGGAACGATAATCCCCTTCCCAAATATATTTGGCACAAAAAAGATTACAGGTACTAGCACCATTAATATAAGAGAGGGTAAACTAAACAACCATGGTTCGTGGATATTTTTTTTAGTAAACACTTTAGAATCATATTTAGTCCAAAATACTTCTTTAACCATGTAAAGTGCATATGTGAATGTAAAAATACTAGCAATAACACCCATACATACGATGATAATCATTGAAATCAAACTAAATTGGGACAATTGTCCAGTTTGTGTTAAAGCATCTAAGAACATTTCTTTACTTAAAAATCCATTTAAAAATGGAACACCAGCCATAGATAGCGCCGCAATCATCATAACAAGATTCATTTTTGGAAATAATTGACGCATGCCACTTAAAATTCGTATGTCCCTTGAACCTGCTTCATGATCTAAAATCCCTACACCCATGAAAAGCGCACACTTGAAAATTGCATGATTCATAAGATGGAACAATGCTGCAAATAACACAAATACATAAATAGATGCTATTGCGTCTTGTTGGTGTTGAGCATATCCGCCACCTATACCCACCATAGCCATAATCATCCCAAGTTGACTGATTGTAGAGTATGCTAGGATTCCTTTTAAATCCCATTGTTTTAAAGCTGTGATTGATCCAAATAACATAGTTATTAACCCGACAAAGGTTACGATATAAATATACATATTGCTTAGACCTAACAAAGGTGTAAATCTAAGTAATAAAAAGATACCAGCTTTAACCATAGTGGCTGAATGTAAATATGCACTTACAGGTGTAGGCGCTGCCATTGCCCTTGGTAACCAAATATGAAATGGGAATTGTGCAGACTTTGTAAATGCACCTAATAAAAACATGATAATCATGGGGATAAATAAAGCATGGTTCTTAATATGATCTGCTTGTCCTAATATCTCTGTGATGTTATTCGTTCCTGTCATGATATACAACATGATAAAACCAACTAATAATGCCAAACCACCAAATACTGTAATCATAAATGACTGCATCGCACCAAATTGACTATCTCCGTTGTTATACCAATATGAAATTAATAGAAATGATGATACGCTAGTTAGTTCCCAAAACACATACATTAATATTGTATTATCAGCTAATACAATACCGAGCATGCTAAACATAAATAGCGTTAAGTATAAGTAAAACCTTGGTAAATTATCTTTACGAGAGGATAAATATTGTGTTGCATAGAAGAATACAGCGATTCCAATAAGGGAAATAATAAGGGAAAACATTAAACTCAAACCATCTAAACGTAAATCTACATTAATATCTAATGAGGTCATCCACGGAATGGAAACAGACAAATAATGCTGTTTAATTACTGATGGAACTTGTAACAAAAAATAAATAGATGCTATTACAGGTGCAGTCAGCGCTATGTATCCTGCATATTTAGCCATTGCTCTACGTTTAGATGTTAATAATATCATCGCCATAATTACTAGTATAGCAATTAATAGATAAACCAAACTCATTATTAGCCTCCTTTTTCGTTATAATTGTAATGAAATATAAATACTGTGTTCACATTCATTTTCTAAACCGATAAAATTCAATGTTTCTATAGCTGATTGATGCCCTAAATACTTTTGAATGACAGGAATAGGTATGCCCTTTTGATATGCATGATACGCAAATGTCTTACGCAATGTCGTTAGTCCTACATTCTCTATGCCAGCCTTAATTGCTGCTTGATGAATAATACGATAGGCTTGTTGCCTAGATAATACTTGATTAGTTCTCAATGATTGAAATAATACATCTTCATTTGACAGACTTTTGTTTTCAATATAATGAAGTAACTCATTAGATAATGTTTCTGGCAATCTAATTTTAATCAATGAGTGATAATGGGCTTTACACAATTCGCTTAGTGTCCCCTTTTCTATCAGTCGTTTAGTATCTTCAACAGTAATTGTTAATAATTCTGTTATTTTCATACCACTATGTATAGCTAATTTAAAAAACAAATAATCCCTATCAGATCGAGCTTTGAGCGCGTCATACATTTTATTAATATCATCATTGCATTTAATTACTTCTACCTTGTTCATATGTCCCTCCTTGCTTTAAGTGTCTTAATCATAAACATTAAGTATTTAAGTCACATATAATTATAACCTTTTTTATAGAATTTAAACAAGAATAATAAAATTAACCCAATTATTTTTTTCTTTCGATATATAGTGTGAAAGGAGGTTTTAAAATATGAGTAAAACAAATCACATTACAATTGTATTATCATTTACAAAACTAGATACAAATGGTAAACAAACAGAATTTAAACGTCGATTCGCCAATATTAATCCTGAAGTATCAAACGACCAAATTAAAACATTTAGCAAACTTATCGAGCGACTTACTGGAGAAACATACAATAACATCGAAGTCATCAAATCTGTATCAATTTAATCAGGAGGACACTTTCATGACCAAAACACTTGAATTAAGTTTTAAATCTTCATTAGACAAACCTGTCAAATTGCAATTACCACAATTAAACAACATCGTAACCGAGCAAGTTGCACGTGATAGTATGAATGCATTAGTAGATTTAAATATTTTAAAGTCTAATAGTGGCGCTATCACCAAAGTACATTCTGCTCAAATTATTGATAAAACGACGACCGTTTTATTTGAAGCAAAGAAATAGTCTCAAACATAGGTAGTCATTCATTGAATATAATCATTAACGCCCCAGTCTTTCTTCTTGATTGACTGGGGTATTATTATGGCACTCGCTTTACTTTTATCTCTTTTAAAAATAAGTTGTATTTTTTCTCTATAGTGATAATCTATACATATGTTTTTTATTATTAACTTTGGAAAGTGAGACTTTATTCATATGCTTCTTTTCTATATCATTGGTGTCCTAGTTGGAATGCTTATTCCTATCCAAACATCTGTCAATTCAAGACTATCACTGTATACTAAATCACCTTTCTATACATCATTTATTTCATTTTCAGTAGGTACTATATGCTTAATCGTCTTAAATATTTTTATAAATCCTGACGTTTTCTCATTACACTTTTTTAGTAATCAAACATTCAACTATACTTGGTTCGTTGGCGGATTACTCGGTGTTGGCTATTTAACTGGCAATTTATTGTTATTGCCAAAATTAGGTGCAACATTAACTGTAATTGCAACAGTTGCGGGTCAAATTATTATGGGTGTCATTATTGATACATTTGGATTATTTGGTGCTACAATTCATGATTTTAATTTAATTAAAGCAATTGGAGTATTGTTACTCATTATCGGTATCGTCATAATGAATCAATTTAACAAGAATAATTTATTACTAACTGATCAAAAGTATTTATTGTTTTGGCTTCTCTTAGGATTTATTTTTGGTTTCTTTCCACCTATTCAAACGACAATTAACAGTTTATTAGCAAGTCATACTCATTCACCAGCCTTTGCATCATTAGTATCATTTACAATTGGGTCAATAACGCTATTGATTTTAACCGCTATTTTTAATCGTTCTTTAAAACTAAAAACAAGTCATTTAAAATTCGGTAAATTAAAACCTATCTATTTTACTGGCGGTATACTAGGCATGGCTTTTGTAACATCTAATATAATTTTAATGCCCCATTTAGGTGCAGCATTAACAACACTTATTGGTATGTTTGGTCAAATACTTATGGGCATACTCATTGATCACTTTGCCCTATTTGGTTCACCTAAAATAGCTATGACATCAAGAAAAACTATAGGCCTGTTGTGTATATTGACAGGGATTATATTTTTAAGATTATTTTAATTTAACATTTAGCTTATCATTTTAACTTGTAATTATTTTTAAAAGTGATAAGCTATTTTTTTGTGGTCTAAATTAGTTTTAATAAGTACTAATATGGGTAGTATGCTTTGACACAACAAATTTTAATTTAG
>OBZE01000507.1_pt1 | contig 12873 bp, 10 predicted proteins | sample 1476901 | NCBI WGS metagenome assembly OBZE01 (sample SAMEA2580235, study PRJEB22360) | human gut metagenome | biome: human gut; feature: human-associated habitat; material: faeces | place: Denmark | collected 2008/2010 | reverse complement strand
AAATTTTAGTGATACTTGTAAAATAGAACCTATTATGAGTATGATTTAAGAAAACGCTTGCAAAACTAATAACTGCAACTAGCGATATGGAGGAAACATGATGTCTTATAGCATTGGAATTGATTATGGAACTGCTTCAGGCCGTGTGTTTTTAATTAATACAACTAACGGTCAAGTAGTATCAAAATTTGTGAAACCATATACACATGGTGTCATTGAGGGTGAATTAAATGGTTTAAAAATACCACATACATATGCACTTCAAAATAGTAATGATTATTTAGAAATTATGGAAGAAGGAATATCATATATAGTACGTGAATCAAAAATAGATCCAGTCAATATAGTAGGTATTGGTATAGACTTTACTTCATCTACTATTATTTTTACTGACGAAAACCTTAACCCGGTACATAATTTAAAACAATTTAAAAACAATCCACATGCGTATGTGAAACTTTGGAAACATCATGGTGCATATAAAGAAGCAGAGAAATTATATCAAACTGCTATTGAAAATAATAATAAGTGGTTAGGCCATTATGGATATAATGTTAGTAGTGAATGGATGATTCCCAAAATAATGGAAGTCATGAATCGAGCACCAGAAATTATGGAAAAAACGGCTTATATTATGGAAGCGGGCGATTGGATTGTAAATAAATTAACTAATAAAAATGTACGGTCGAATTGTGGATTAGGTTTCAAAGCATTTTGGGAAGAAGAAACAGGGTTTCATTATGATTTGTTTGATAAAGTAGACCCCAAATTATCAAAAGTAATTCAAGATAAAGTATCTGCACCGGTTGTTAATATTGGTGAAGCAGTAGGGAAACTGGATGATAAAATGGCACAGAAATTAGGATTATCAAAAGACACTATGGTAAGTCCTTTTATTATTGATGCCCATGCTAGTTTATTAGGTATTGGATCTGAAAAAGATAAAGAAATGACTATGGTGATGGGAACAAGCACATGCCATCTTATGTTAAATGAAAAGCAACATCAAGTGCCAGGTATATCAGGTTCTGTAAAAGGAGCAATTATTCCAGAATTATTTGCTTATGAAGCGGGGCAATCAGCAGTAGGTGATTTGTTTGAGTATGTCGCTAAGCAAGCACCAAAGTCATATGTAGATGAAGCAGCAAATAGAAATATGACTGTATTTGAATTAATGAATGAAAAGATAAAACATCAAATGCCAGGTGAAAGTGGGCTCATTGCTCTTGATTGGCATAATGGAAATCGAAGTGTATTAAGTGATAGCAATTTAACAGGTTGTATCTTTGGATTAACTTTACAAACTAAGCATGAGGATATTTATAGAGCATATTTAGAAGCTACAGCATTTGGTACTAAGATGATTATGCAACAGTATCAAGATTGGCATATGGAAGTAGAAAAGGTATTTGCATGTGGCGGTATACCTAAAAAGAATGCTGTTATGATGGATATCTATACGAATGTACTGAATAAAAAACTAATTGTTATGGATAGTGAGTATGCACCAGCAATAGGAGCAGCAATATTAGGTGCAGTCAGTGGTGGCGCACATAATTCAATTAATGATGCAGTTGATGCTATGAAAGAGCCAATTTTATACGAAATTAATCCAGAAGCGGAAAAAGTACAAAGGTATGAAACATTATTTAAAGCTTATAAGGCTTTACATGATATCCATGGTTATAAAAAAGCTAATATAATGAAAGATATCCAGAGTTTAAGAGTTGAGGGATAAAAAATTTAATTTGACAGTAATTAGCAATATTAAACGCTATAAATTACTAAAATCAATTAATACAGCTAGAATTTCCATTTACAGAAATATCAGCAAAATGCACATGTCATATATACAAGAAAGCGCTTTTATATTATAATTATTATGAAAATGAATATTATGTCCTCTTGTGATGGACTATGGTTATATAGAAGAGACAAAGGAGATATTTCTATGAAAAAAATTATGATTACTGGTGCATTAGGACAAATTGGTACAGAATTAGTTGTTAAGTGCAGAGAAATTTATGGGACAGATAATGTTCTTGCTACAGATATTAGGGAACCTGAAGCAGACTCACCTGTACAAAATGGACCATTTGAAATCTTAGACGTAACAGATCGTGACCGTATGTTTGAGTTAGTTAGGGACTTTGAAGCGGATAGTCTAATGCATATGGCAGCATTATTATCAGCAACTGCTGAGAAAAATCCAATTCTTGCTTGGGATTTAAATATGGGTGGATTAATGAATGCATTAGAAGCTGCAAGAACTTATAATTTGCACTTTTTCACACCAAGTTCAATTGGTGCATTTGGAGACTCAACTCCTAAAGTTAATACGCCACAAGTAACGATTCAGCAACCTACGACAATGTATGGTGTAAATAAAGTAGCTGGCGAATTGTTGTGTCAATATTATTTCACACGATTTGGTGTAGATACAAGAAGTGTTAGATTCCCTGGTTTAATCTCGCATGTTAAAGAACCGGGTGGTGGCACAACGGACTACGCAGTTGAAATTTACTTCAAGGCTGTAAGAGAAGGACATTATACAAGCTTCATAGATAAAGGGACATATATGGATATGATGTATATGGATGATGCGATTGATGCAATTATTAAACTTATGGAAGCAGACGATGCGAAATTAGAAACAAGGAATGGTTATAATTTAAGTGCAATGAGCTTTGATCCAGAAATGGTTAAAGAAGCAATACAAGAATATTACCCAGATTTCAAATTAGAATATGATGTTGACCCTATTAGACAAGGTATCGCTAATAGTTGGCCGGATTCTATTGATACAAGCTGTTCACGTGGCGAATGGGGATTTGATCCTAAATATGATTTAGTGAGCATGACTAAATTAATGTTAGAAGCTATTGAACAAAAAGATACTGTTAAAAATAATAACTAATCATTTCCATTCACTTTAATACACGGAATGATATTTTAAATTACTCTTTATTTTAATAAACTAGTGCATGAATTCTAATATTATTAATTATACATATTGAATTCGCGAGCTTAGTTCATTTTTAAATAAAGAGTTTTTTGTATTAAAAAGATATAATTCAAACACAGATTACTTGTCTCTATGAAAATAATACGTTTATACTAAAAGATATAGGCTTTCTGAAAAAGTGTTAATTAATTTCGAATTTTTAGAAAATTTATTGAACAGTAAAATAGGGATTGTTATAATTTATGTTAAACAAATTCTTATACTATATTATTAGGAGGCAATCACCATGTCACAAGCAGTTAAAATTGAATTACGCGAAACATTAAAAGAAAAACCAGATACATCTCAATTAGGATTTGGTAAGTATTTTACAGATTATATGTTGAGTTATGATTATGATGCGGATAAAGGATGGCATGATTTGAAGATTGTACCTTATGGTCCAATTGAAATTTCGCCAGCAGCACAAGGTGTTCACTATGGACAATCAGTGTTCGAAGGTTTAAAAGCATATAAAAAAGATGGAGAGGTTGCACTTTTCCGTCCAGATGAAAACTTTAAGCGTCTTAATAACTCGTTAGCACGCTTAGAAATGCCTCAAGTCAATGAAGGTGAATTGCTAGAAGGACTTAAGCAATTAGTTGATTTAGAGAGAGAATGGGTTCCGGAAGGTGAAGGTCAATCATTATATATTCGTCCTTTTGTTTTTGCGACAGAAGGGGTACTTGGCGTTGGTGCATCACATCAGTATAAATTATTAATTATTTTATCTCCTTCAGGTGCATATTATGGTGGTGAAACTTTAAAACCAACTAAAATCTATGTAGAAGATGAATATGTACGTGCTGTTCGTGGCGGTGTAGGCTTTGCGAAAGTTGCAGGTAACTATGCGGCAAGTTTATTAGCACAAACTAATGCAAATAAATTAGGTTATGACCAAGTATTATGGCTTGATGGTGTTGAACAGAAATATATCGAAGAAGTTGGTAGCATGAACATTTTCTTCGTTGAAAATGGCAAAGTAATTACACCAGAGTTGAATGGCAGTATTCTACCTGGTATTACACGTAAATCTATTATCGAATTAGCTAAAAACTTAGGATATGAAGTCGAAGAGCGCCGCGTTTCAATCGATGAATTATTCGAATCATATGATAAAGGTGAGTTAACAGAAGTATTTGGTAGTGGTACTGCAGCAGTTATTTCACCTGTAGGTACATTGAGATATGAAGATCGTGAAATCGTTATTAATAATAATGAGACTGGTGAAATTACTCAAAAATTATACGACGTCTATACTGGTATTCAAAATGGTACTTTAGAAGATAAAAATGGTTGGAGAGTCGTTGTACCAAAATATTAATAAAAATTGAATATGATCATGAAAACAAAATGTAAAAGTTAATCATGACTAAAATCCCTTTCAATGAAGCGAAGCATGGTAATAAATTAAGTTTACAATGTTTATTGTTAAGTATTGAAGGGGATTTCACTTATTATTATATTTAATTCAATATTTAAAAAGAACAATACTACGAGTTCATTTTCAGGGGAATAACGAACATCATAGAATCAGCATAATACGAAATAAATAAATAGGAGTATTGATATTAATGGAATGGATATTATTTGATAAAGATGGTACGTTAATTGAATTTGATAGAAGTTGGGAAAAAATAGGGGTACGATTTGTACAATCATTGCTTGAGACTTTTCCAGTACATAATAAAGAAGCTGCTTTAAGACAACTCGGTGTCATTAAAGAATCTATTGATCCAAAATCAGTGATGGGTTCAGGATCTTTACAACAAATTATTCAGGCATTTAATGATGTGACGGGACAAGATACAACCGACTGGTCCAAGTCAACAAGTCAAAAGTTGGTAGATGAACGTATTCCTGAAATTAATTGGGTAGAAGGTGTTAAAGAAGCACTTATCGATTTGAAAGCAAAAGGCTATCAACTAGGTATTGTTACGAGTGATACTAAAAAAGGTGTAGAACAATTTTTAGCACATACCAATGCTACCTCGTTGTTCGATTTGATCATTTCTACCGAAGCGGATGCCTATGAGAAGCCAAATCCTAAAGTATTATCGCCTTTATTTGAGCAATATAATGTAGATCCTCAGAAAGTAGCTATAGTAGGAGACACTGCTAATGATATGAAAACCGCTAGTAATGCAAATTTAGGTATGGCAATAGGTGTATTAACAGGTATTGCAACAAAAGAAGAATTACATGAAGCTGATATTATTTTAAATAGTGCGGCAGATATTTTAGAAGCTTTAATTTAAAAAGTAAGACATAGTGTATATGTGAATCAATGTAACCAATAGAATTGATAATGTAATCGATGATATCTATGGAATATACATTGAATATAAACATATACGCTATGTCTTTAGTCTTTTATCGTGTATCTACTTGTCGATATGTTTGAATAATTCGAGCAATTTTGTCTATCATAGGATTTAAAGATTCGGGGTCCTTATGGATATCATATTCATTAATATTGATACGTACCACAGGACATGCATTAAAGCTATTAATCCAATCGTCATAGCGTTTAAATAGCTTTTTCCAGTATTCAGGGTCTGTATTAATTTCCATTTCGCGACCGCGTTCAATAATACGATCAATGACCTCATCATAGTTACATTCTAAATAAATCATTACATCAGGTTTAGGAAAATAAGGTGTCATGACCATGGCATTAAATAAGTCTGAATATGTTTTGAAATCCTCTTTACTCATTGTGCCTTCTTCTTCATGCATTTTTGCAAAAATATCAACATCTTCATAAATTGATCGATCTTGGACAAAGCCACCACCATATTCAAACATACGCTTTTGTTCTTTAAAGCGTTCAGCTAAGAAATAAATTTGTAAATGGAAACTCCAACGTTCAAAATCGCTGTAAAATTTATCTAAATATGGATTATGTTCGACATTTTCAAAAGACGTTTTAAAGTTTAATTTATCTGCAAGTGCTTGCGTTAGTGTTGATTTCCCAACACCAACTGTACCTGCAATGGTTATAATGGCATTTTGTGGAATACCGTAATTATTCATTGGTAATATCTCCTATCATAGGTAATATAATATGTAATATATCTTCGTAATCTTGTTCATTTTTTAGAAAATCAATAGAAGTTGTATCGATTAAAACTACATTTGAACCATTACTTTGTAAGGACTCATAATACTCACGATAATCTTTTTTTAACTTTAACAGATATTCATCTTCTATTTGATGCTCAAAACTACGGTTACGTTTAGCAATTCTAGATTTTAACACATCAAGGTCTGCATCTAAAAAGATAATCATATTCGGCATAATCATATCTTCAGTTAAAATATCATAAATTTTACTGAATTTCTGAAATTCAACAGAACTCAAAGTATTTTTAGCAAATATCTTATTTTTATGTATATGATAATCACTAACTACACCTTGATTTAGTTGTGTTACATCTTGAAATTGCTTATATCTATTGCATAAAAAGAACATTTCAGTTTGAAAACTCCATTTAGAGATATCTTCATAAAAGTCTGATAAAAATGGATTTTCTGTGATGATTTCTTTTTCTTCATAAAAATCTAAAGTTTGACTTAATTTGTGTGCAAGTGAAGATTTACCTACGCCAATAGGACCTTCAATTGCTATAAAAGGTTTGTTCATATTCACATCTCCAAATGTTAAAATAGACATTGAGTATTGTACCATAAGTGAGGTATCTGGACATAAATGACAAATGATATATATTTTATGACATTAGCGATTGAAGAAGCTAAAAAGGCAGCTCAACTAGGCGAAGTACCTATAGGTGCTATCATCACTAAAGATGATGAAGTTATCGCTAGAGCACATAATTTAAGAGAAACACTACAACAACCAACGGCGCATGCTGAACATATTGCAATTGAACGTGCAGCCAAAGTGTTAGGTAGTTGGCGTTTAGAAGATTGCACATTATATGTAACCTTAGAACCATGTGTCATGTGCGCAGGAACAATTGTAATGAGTCGCATTCCAAGAGTCGTCTATGGCGCAGATGATCCTAAAGGTGGTTGTAGTGGCAGTTTAATGAATTTATTGCAACAATCTAATTTTAATCATCGTGCAATTGTTGATAAAGGTGTACTTAAAGAAGCATGTAGCACATTATTAACAACATTTTTTAAAAACTTAAGAGCCAATAAGAAATCCACCAATTAGACGATAGTACATACTAATTAAAATTTGTTAGAATTACATTATATGATAAATTAATGACAATATAAATGTTAATAGAAAAGTATGTGCACTGAGTATATATTCTTATGTAAGAACAAGATTTTAAATTTACGAAACGAGGTAACATAATGATAAAACTAATAGCCACTGATATGGATGGCACGCTACTTAATGCAGCACATGAAATTTCTCAACCTAATATTGATGCGATTAAATACGCTCAAGAACAAGGGATAACGGTTGTTATCGCGACAGGTCGAGCATTTTATGAAGCACAAGCACCAGTTGCTGACACAGATTTAACAGTACCATATATTTGTTTGAATGGTGCTGAAGTACGTGATGAAACTTTCAATGTAATGAGCACTTCACACCTTAATAAATCGTTAGTACACAAAATTACAAATGTTTTAAAAGATGCAGGTATTTATTATCAAGTATACACGAGTCGTGCGATTTATACTGAAGATCCACAAAGAGATTTAGACATTTACATAGATATTGCTGAGCGTGCAGGTCAACACGCAAACGTTGAGCGTATTAAAAATGGTATTCAAAGACGCATAGATAATGGTACGTTGAAAGTTGTTGATAATTATGATGCTATTGAAAACATACCTGGTGAATTAATTATGAAAATATTAGCATTTGATGGAAATTTAGAAAAAATTGACAAAGCTAGTAAAATTTTAGCTGAATCTCCGAATTTAGCTATATCATCATCTTCGAGAGGAAATATAGAAATAACGCATTCAGATGCACAAAAAGGCATTGCGCTAGAAACAATTGCCGAAAGATTAGGGATTGAAATGAAAGATGTCATGGCAATAGGTGACAATTTAAATGACGTATCAATGTTAGAGAAAGTTGGCTATCCAGTTGCGATGGAAAATGGTGCTGAAGAAGTTAAAAAAATAGCGAAATATGTCACAGATACGAATGAAAATAGTGGTGTTGGAAAAGCTATTATGAAATTATTACGTGAACAACAAGTTTAATAAAAAAGAGGGGTCAAATATGAAAGGATTAATTATTATTGGCAGTGCACAAGTGAATTCACATACAAGTGCACTAGCAAGATACTTAACTGAGCATTTTAAAACACATGATATTGAAGCGGAAATATTCGATTTAGCAGAAAAACCGTTAAATCAATTAGATTTTTCAGGAACAACACCGTCTATTGATGAAATCAAACAAAATATGAAAGATTTAAAAGAGAAAGCAATGGCGGCGGACTTTTTAATATTAGGAACGCCAAACTATCATGGTTCATATTCTGGAATATTGAAAAATGCATTAGATCATCTAAATATGGATTATTTTAAAATGAAACCTGTAGGCTTAATAGGAAATAGTGGTGGAATTGTTAGTTCAGAGCCATTGTCACATTTAAGAGTAATCGTCAGAAGTTTACTAGGCATTGCAGTACCAACTCAAATAGCAACACATGATTCTGATTTTGCTAAAAATGAAGATGGTTCATATTACTTAAATGATAGTGAATTCCAATTACGAGCAAGATTATTTGTCGATCAAATTGTATCTTTTGTGAATAATAGCCCATATGAACATTTAAAATAAATTAAAAAATATGTAAATATACATTAAAAATAGGTATGTAGCTTAAGGTATTTCATTGAGAATGCTTTTAAGTCACATGCCTATTTTTTTGTTCTAATGCACCAATAGTAAGCCTTTGAGTTTACTATTGTGAGCAATGTTATTAAATAAAATAAGATGTAATAGCGAATTGAAAACAAGCTTAGATTAAAAGGAAAGTTTAAAAATATAGATAAATAATTTAAAACAATGGAAGAAAAAAAGTATTAAAAATTGCAATTCTTAATCTGAAATGCATATTAATATTTACTATAAATAACATTGTAAAATAAAAGAAAAAAATTAAAACATTGTACTTTATCGAAAAGTGTATTAAGATAGAAAGGCAGAAATTTTTATATGCAAAATATTATATTTATCAAATTTTGATATTTTAAAGGAGTATTATTAAATGAATAATAAAAAGACAGCAACAAATAGAAAAGGCATGATACCAAATCGATTAAACAAATTTTCGATAAGAAAGTATTCTGTAGGTACTGCTTCAATTTTAGTGGGGACAACATTGATTTTTGGGTTAAGTGGTCATGAAGCTAAAGCGGCAGAACATACGAATGGAGAATTAAATCAATCAAAAAATGAAGCGACAGCTCCAAGTGAGAATAAAACAACTGAAAAAGTTGATAGTCGTCAACAAAATAATGTTGAACAAAGTACAACGTCAAACCAACCAAAAGTAAATGAGTCTGATAATACTTCAGTTAAAGAAACTACTGAAGAACCTCAAAATACAACTTCTACACAACCAACTAAAAAAAATAACGATGCGACAGCAAATAAAGATAATTTAGCGGCTCAAAATATTTCAACGCAGGCTAATGATGTTTCAGCTACTCCTAAAACAACGACTATTAAACCAAGAACATTAAACCGTATGGCTGTGAACACAGTAGCAGCACCACAACAAGGTACAAATGTAAATGATAAAGTTCATTTTTCAAATATTGATATTGCTATTGATAAAGGACATGTCAATTCTACAACAGGTAAAACTGAATTTTGGGCGACTTCTAGTGATGTTTTAAAATTAAAAGCGAATTACACAATCGATGATTCTGTTAAAGAGGGCGATACATTTACATTTAAATATGGACAGTATTTCCGTCCGGGTTCTGTAAGATTACCTTCACAAACTCAAAATTTATATAATGCCCAAGGTAATATTATTGCAAAAGGTATTTATGATAGTACAACAAACACAACAACATATACTTTTACGAACTATGTGGATCAATATACAAATGTTAGTGGTAGCTTTGAACAAGTTGCATTTGCGAAACGTGAAAATGCAACAACTGATAAAACTGCTTATAAAATGGAAGTAACTTTAGGTAATGATGCGTATAGCGAAGAAATCATCGTCGATTATGGTAATAAAAAAGCACAACCGCTTATTTCAAGTACAAACTATATCAATAATGAAGATTTATCACGAAATATGACTGTTTATGTAAATCAACCTAAAAATACATACACAAAAGAAACATTTGTTAGTACTTTAACAGGTTATAAATTTAATCCAGATGCAAAAAACTTTAAAATTTATGAAGTGACAGATCAAAATCAATTTGTTGATAGCTTTACACCTGATACTTCAAAACTTATAGATGTTACTGATAAATTCAAAATCACATACAGCAATGATAATAAGACTGCAACAGTTGATTTAATGAATGGTCAAACAAATAGTAATAAACAATATATTATTCAACAAGTTGCTTATCCAGATAATACATCAACAGATAATGGAAAAATTGATTATACATTAGATACAGACAAAACTAAATACAGTTGGTCGAACAGTTATTCAAGTGTAAACGGCTCATCAACTGCTAATGGCGACCAAAAGAAATATAATCTAGGTGACTATGTATGGGAAGATACAAATAAAGATGGTAAACAAGATGCCAATGAAAAAGGGATTAAAGGTGTTTATGTCATTCTTAAAGATAGTAACGGTAAAGAATTAGATCGTACTACTACTGATGAAAATGGTAAATATCAGTTTACAGGATTGGGAAATGGGACTTACAGTGTAGAATTTTCAACGCTAGCAGGGTACACACCAACTACTGTAAATGCAGGAACTGATGATGCTGTAGATTCTGATGGACTAACTACAACAGGTGTCATTAAAGACGCTGATAACATGACATTAGACAGTGGTTTCTATAAAACACCAAAATACAGTTTAGGTGATTATGTTTGGTACGACAGTAATAAAGATGGCAAACAAGATTCAACTGAAAAAGGAATTAAAGGTGTTAAAGTTACTTTGCAAAATGAAAAAGGCGAAGTCATTGGTACAACTGAAACAGATGAAAATGGTAAATACCGCTTTGATAATTTAGATAGCGGTAAATACAAAGTTATTTTTGAAAAGCCTGCTGGCTTAACACAAACAGGTACAAATACAACTGAAGATGATAAAGATGCAGATGGTGGCGAAGTTGACGTAACAATTACGGATCATGATGATTTCACACTTGATAACGGATACTTCGAAGAAGAAACATCAGACAGTGACTCAGACAGTGATTCAGATTCAGATAGCGATTCAGACTCAGATAGCGATTCAGACTCAGACAGTGATTCAGACTCAGACAGCGACTCAGATTCAGACAGCGACTCAGACTCAGACAGCGATTCAGACTCAGATAGCGACTCAGATTCAGAAAGCGACTCAGACTCAGACAGCGACTCAGATTCAGACAGCGACTCAGACTCAGATAGTGATTCAGATTCAGACAGCGACTCAGATTCAGACAGCGACTCAGACTCAGAAAGCGACTCAGATTCAGACAGCGATTCAGAATCGGATAGCGACTCAGACAGCGACTCAGACTCAGACAGCGACTCAGACTCAGATAGCGACTCAGATTCAGACAGTGACTCAGATAGCGACTCAGATTCAGGAAAACATACACCTGTGAAACCAATGAGTGCTACTAAAGACCATCACAATAAAGCCAAAGCATTACCAGAAACAGGTAGTGAAAATAACGGCTCAAATAACGCAACGTTATTTGGTGGATTATTCGCAGCATTAGGTTCATTATTGTTATTCGGTCGTCGCAAAAAACAAAACAAATAATACAATTTGACCCAGGTCCTTGTGGCCTGGTTTTTTTATGATTACACATGCAATAGATGTATTTTTCATATAAAATAAACAATAAAGATACGGAATAAAACTTATATGAGGCGATAATATGAATTACATTTTAGGAACAATTTTAGAAAGTAAAATTACAGGTGTAGAAAAAGCACAAATAAATAGACTGAAGTTGTTCAAACAACACGGCATATCTTCAAAATGTGTATATGTTAAATGGAATCCTTATTCATACACATATGCGAAGCAACATCAGATTGAAAATGATCTGTTTACAATGTATGACTATTTTCAAAAAGCAATCAATTATAAAAAGACAAAGCAAGTTAACTGGATACAGTATTGGGAAAAGTCATGTAGGTACACGTTGAAATTTGTGGAAAATTCAAATGATGTCAGAATATATGATGAAGAGCAATTTATAATGTATGCTCATTTTTTAGATAAACAGTATCATCAATTAAACTATGTGAATTATTTTGATCATAAAAGAAGAAAAGTAAAACGTGAATTGTATGATGGAAGAGGCTTTTTAAGTTGTTCTCGAATTTTAGGTGAAGGACAACGGATTGTACTCGAAAATTACTATACACCTAATGGGGAAATCGTCATCCAAAAATATTTCGACGATATAAAAGGGAAAAACACGCTCACAAAGGTTATCTTAAATGAAGACCAGCATCAACAATTTTTTGATACAGAAGATGAATTAGTTCAATATTTTCTCCATCAATTATGTAAAAATAATGATCAAATCATATTAGACCGTCCTCATGAATTAGGAAATGTTATTGCGGGATTAAATCAAAGTATTCCAGTTATTGTTGTGCTCCACAGTACACATTTATCCGGCACCGGTAATGATATAAAAAATTTTTATAAAACAGTGTTTAATAATTTAACACGTTATAAAGCGATTGTTGTATCAAC
>OBZE01000505.1_pt1 | contig 12941 bp, 19 predicted proteins | sample 1476901 | NCBI WGS metagenome assembly OBZE01 (sample SAMEA2580235, study PRJEB22360) | human gut metagenome | biome: human gut; feature: human-associated habitat; material: faeces | place: Denmark | collected 2008/2010 | reverse complement strand
TAATACCCTCGCTAGGCATTATTCTTATTAATTTCATATCGTATGCGTACTTAAATATCATATTTGTAGAGGCTATAATGCTATCAACATAATTCTTGCTATACTGTGCGCTTATATCGTTTACAAAACGTTGATATTCATGTTTATTGATAGTTTGTATTGGTTTATTGTTAAAGCGTTCTATGGCGTGGTTTATGGCTTTCTCGCGTGCTCTGACACTACTTACTTTTACTTCGTTAGCATATTGTGATATCCAATCGTCAGCAACCTGTTTAAATGTAGATGTGGACGGTGCGATATAATCGCCATTTCTTAACTGACGCTCAACCATTTCAGCGTGATGTTTAGCGTCTGATTTGCGTTTAAAACCTGAGTTTGAAATATATTTATATTTGCCCGTTTCTGCGTCTTTTCCTAGTGATATACGATAGCGCCATGTATTTCCGCGTTTTTCATAACTTGCCATTTGATCACCTCGATTAATATTCTTTAAAAATATCACTAGATAAACGGCTATCAGTTTGTAAAATTTCTTTATGTAGAGTCGTACTTTTTTCGCCTTTATTTGGAAAAAGCTCTTCAATATCGTCTATATTTTTTACTATTATTTCAGAAACATACCCACTTAACTTTTGGTTAATTTTTTTAAATAACAAGTTTTTAAGGCCTGCAGATAAACTATCAACGTATTTTTTTAATCCGATATTTTCATCTTCATTTTTAATCGTGAAAATAAATCTATGTTGTGAATTAGTTATCTTTTCAGTTTCTTTATATGAGACGTCTAAGTCAAAATTTAATTTTTGCCTATTATCTAATTCGACGTCTACTAAAATTTCAAAGTCAAAATTTTCAATCGAAAAAGCGTGAGTAATGTTTGCAGTTACTTCAAATCCCTCGAAAACATCATTAATTTTATAATTCGGTTCTTCATCAAAAGTAAAGTCAAAATTGATCGGATTATGTTCAAAAAATTCTGAAGGAGATATGTGCAGATAACTACATAATTTATCTATAGCATCATATCTTATCATTTCAGAATCATTTTGTGCCATTGAAGTAAGTGAACTTCTTGCTATTTTTACATCTTTTGCAACACGAGATATTTTTAGTCCTCTTTCTGACAGTAGTTCAGACAATCTATTTCTAATCATTACAAACCTCCTAATTATGTTAATAATAGCATTTTTTTGGACGTTTATGTACAAAAAAATAAAAAATGATTGAGAAGTCAGTCGAAAAACTATTGCAAAAGAAAAACGATTATGTATAATAAAGTTATAAATTGATTGAGAAGTCAGTCAAAAACGAAGGAGGATTTTAATTATGACTATTTTAGCGAATACTAGAAAGTTTAAAGAAGCCATGTTCTTAAAAGGCTTTAATTTATCTGATTTATCACGTGAAACAGGTGTTGGAATTTCTTATTTAAGCCAAATTATTAATGGTAAAAAGATTCCAAGCCCTAAATTAGCTAAGAAAATGGCAGAAGTTTTACAAGTTGAGGTAAATGAATTATTTGAATTTGAAGTAAAGGAGGCATAAACCAATGTTCAACATTAATATTGATGAAGATGAAGCACGTGAGTTACTTGAGCAGGCTATCAATGCACGTGTGGACGAATTAGCGAAAGAGAAATATTTTATGACTTACAAAGAGTTGTCTAACTATCTGAATTTAAGTAAGCCTACTATTGAAGAATTACTTATTAATAATGGCATGAAATATTATATGGTCGGATCTACGTACAGATTCAAAAAGTCTGATGTAGATGAATTCATGGAACAGCTTACTGCTCATATGAATATCCAGAATAACGACTTTAAACAAGTCAATATCAAAAAGTTATTGGAGGCAAGGCAATGAAAATCTACTTAACTTATATCTGCTTAGTTTCATTGTTAACAATATTATTACTAGCAATATCTAACATGTATGTTGCTTTTAGCGTTTATGCTTGGCTAATAACTTTAGGATGTAATTTAACAGGAGAGATTACAACGTGCGAAAACAAGTGATTATTACAAAAACAGTAGTTGGCTGGTACAACATTAAAGATACTCAACATAATTTAATGTTAAATATACCGCCAAAAGTATTTGAACAGTACTTTCCTGATGTTAGTAAAGATGTTCAAGTTGTGTGTTTAGAAATGGATTTATCAAAAATTACAGAAATTAAAAATAAGAAAAAAGTAGGTAGTTAAGATGGAAATCAAACAAAAATATCAATTATCAAAAGTGGTTAAAATATTAGAAGTAGTATTATACGAGGAAGATAAGTTTCAATCCGATAAGGACTATCATTATCAGGATAAAGCATTATATGAATATGCTTTAAAGTTAGTTCATAATGGATTGTTCAATATTCTTGCTGAATTAGATTTTGAAGATGAAGCATTTTTAATTCTTGATGAAGTAACAATGACGCTAAGTGATGTCATGAAAGAAACACAACACGTTTACCGTTATAGTGTCATAGATGAAAAAGGTGAACACAAACATACAACAGATCGCAAAGGACACGTGATTGGAATGTTAGAGTGGGCATTAGATTACATTGCGGGAAATATTGAAGTGGAGGAATTATAAATGAATTGGGAAATTAAAGATTTAATGTGTGATATTGAAGCGGTAAAAGAAAAAATCAATGATGTAGCTATCAAACATGCTTGGTTTGTTGAAGATAGATTTGTAAAAAATGAATTAGAAACAAAACGGGAACATATTAATTTTTCTGCTAGCTATTTAGAACATCGTATACAAAATGAACATACAGTTGAGTTATTACATGTGTACTTAAAAGAATTCGGTGAACTTATACAAAAATTTCATGAAATAGAAAAAGCATCATCTGAGAACTTTGGCGAGGTATCAGATGACGCACAAAAATTAAAAATCACAGAGTAATTTAGAAATTACACATGTTTATTATAACATTTTTTACTCTGTGAATCACTAGAGGTGCAAAAAATGAATGAAATTAAATTAGAATATGACACACATGTTTCAGTGGTACATTATGAAAGTTTAGACTCACGTTCATTTAATAGCTTTTCAAAAATTAATTGGAGTAAGTTGGTTAATAAACTGTCTGTACCTATAGAAGCAAATTATAAGTATGCACGTGGTGTTGCTGTTTACGGTGATATTAAAAACGGTGCAAATGATCAAGGTGAAATTATCAAAAAGCATCGAAACGATAAAAATGTCATATACAGAGATGTGATTGTACTTGATTATGATGAAATAAATGATTTAAAGCAATTACATGAAGCAATCAGCTCAGCTTTAAGCAATGTTGCATGGTTTTGGCACACAAGTTACTCGCACAGAACTGAACAAGCTAGAATACGCCTGTATATCCCTCTAAATGAGCGAATAAGTGCAGATGATTATCGTAAATATACAAAAGTATTAGCAAATAAAATTGGCCATAAAGTGGATGAAGGTTCATATCAGCCAAGTAGATGTTTTGCGTTACCAGTTATTCAAAAAGGACACATATTTATTAAGCGAGTGAATGACTGTCCAATTATGAATGTTGATATGCTCGAACAGTGGTCGAAGGAGTTTGAACAATCAAATGCTAGTCCTAATGTCATAGGATACACTCGACGCGATAGTGAGTACTGGCGCGAGCTATGCTTTGGAACAACCGAAGGCAATCGTAACAATGCACTAGCTAGCTTAATTGGGCATTTATTAAGATGTCACGTTAATGATTATATTGTTTATTCATTTGCTTTACTATGGGGGCAATTCGCATGTAAACCACCTATGAAAGAACAAGAAATCAACGCCACTTTTCAATCGATATTAAATAAACACTATAACAATTAGAAAGGGGCTTTGTATGGAAACAGGTAAAAGTGATGTACTTGATAAAATTGAAAAAATTAATAAAAAAGATAGTGCCTTACAAGAAATTATACCAAAAGGTTATGAAATTGAACATCATCAATGCGGTATTGCCTTAAATCAACTTATACCAAGTAAAAAAGAAGGCGAGCCAGATAAAAAGGTTTTTATCACAAGTACAATCCCTCAAATCACTGAACGCTTTGAAGATATTGAGAGTAACGAAGTCAGCTTTAATATGCTTTTCTATGACAATAAAACGCCAGTAAATATAGCTGTGAGTGCCGAAGAAATTTCAGATAGTCGTCAACTCTTGAAATTGGTTAATAAAAAGCTGGATGTAACATCGTCGACATCTACTAAACTTGTTGATTATATTAATGCATCTAAACGGTATAATCCACCATTGAATGTTAAAGTTGCAACGCGTTTGGGGCATGTGAAAGGTTATTTTATTTATCCTTATCAAGAAGTGATGAAAGACAGCAATATCAAGTTGTTTAGTAATGATAAAGGATTTCAAAAGTTAATAGACTCTTTTCAAAGCAAAGGAACATTAGAAGGTTACTCTAAAAAAGTGTTCGGTCAAATAAAAGATCTACCAATGGTAATGGTTATGTTATATGCCTCTTTAGGTTCGGTTTTATTAAGAGAATTTGGATTACAGCCCTTTATTGTAGAAATATCAGGTAGTACATCTACAGGTAAAACATTCACACTCAACTTAGTATCAAGTGTTTGGGGAACGAGCGACCTTATCACGACATGGAGTTCTACTCAAAATAGTATTGAATCGATGGCATCATTTTTGAACTCATTTCCAATGTTTAAAGATGATACACGTAATACACATCCTAAGTTTGTTACCAGTGCCACATATAACTTTTCTAGTGGTGAAAGTAAATCAAGAAGTAATATTAATTTAACACTAAACGCTAAAAAAGAATGGCGAAATATTTTAATTTCTACTGGTGAATCATCTATCGCAAATATGGCTGATGAAAAAGCGGGTGTATCAGCACGTGTAGTTACACTACAAGATCCACCATATCCAGATAATTTTGATTTTACCACATTAGACAAATCGTTTAGGGAGAACTATGGAACGTTAGGGTTGGCATTTATTAAACAATATGAGTCTAAAAAAGACGTGTATAAGAACGCTTTTGAGAGCTATCAACGGTATTTTAATCAAAAAGGTAGTAATGAAATCATGCAACGTTTAGGACGTGCCTTTGCGTTACTACAAGTTACCGGTGAGGTTTTGAATGATATTGATGGGTTTGAACATGACCATTTTAAAATTATCGAACAAGCCTATGACAGCATGGTTAAAAACAATAAGACGATTGATAAACCTAAGCAACTGTTAGAGGAACTATTACAATATTTAGATGCAAATAGAAATAATATCGCTGGTGATGGCTATAGTTCAGTCAAAAATGGTGACATCAAAGCTATATATAAACGTGATTATTTATGTATATTAGGTCAAACTGTACACGATAAATTAGGTCATGAAATGCAGACTATAACAGGTCAATGGGGCAAAAAAGGATATTTAATTAAAGGTGAAAAAGATCGCTTGCAAAAAAAGGTGAGTCACAAAAACATTAAGTATAGAGGATTTGCTATAAACAAAGAAATGCTTGAAGAATTAGGATTTGATTTCTCGAATTCTCATAATCCTTATTCAGATTATTAAATAGTTCCCAAAGTTCCCGATAAGTTCCCGCGAAAAACATACAAACGGGAACTATAAGACTACTTTAACCACAAGCAATTAAAGTTAATAGTTCCCGAAGTTCCCAATAAATAATATTATTATTTATTATTTGAAAACGAACAAATGTTGTTAGCTTTATACCATATATGATAGAAAATTTTTAACGGGTACAACGGGAACTAAGTTTATTTAAAGTTTATATATCAATGGTTTGACTAGTTCCCGATAAGTATTTTAAGTCGGGAATTCAACGGGGACTAGTTCCCATTTAAAAATATTGGAGGTAACACATGGATAAAGAGCAACTTAAAAAGTATATATACGATTATGTAAAAGAATATAAGGAGATACCGATATATCAGTTAGAAGATTTGTTTAAAGAAATGAATCACGACTATATAGGGAGAACCAGTGTCACACACGATAAGGATGAGAATATTGTGTTTTGGAGTGGATGGAACAAAATTACAATGTTTGCGCTGATTGAATTAGTTAAAAGTGAACAACTTGATTTAGTGTATAGAGGTAGTTTTGTAATGCGTTATTTGTTGGATGGTAGAGTTCCTAACTTACCATTAGCAATTTGTTATCCAGAAGATGGACAACAAACGGACGTGCCCTCATGGGTGCCTATGGTATTAAGAATAAATAAAGAGGAGAAAATCAAATGAACATAGAAACTATCGTAAACCAATTTGAAACACGAGCAGGCACGTTACTAAGGTACTACACAGGATTATTAGAACATAGTAAAGTGCAACCATGTTGCTTTAAGTTATACAATGATCCATTTGATATGGCATACGTGATGATGAATGGGAAGTTATTCGGTCATGTATATATTAAAGATTGTAAAGTAAGGCAATCATTTGAATTAGCGTCACCTAAGCACACTGAGGGGCTTATAAGAAGTATAGAAGGTCATTATGTAGGTTATGAATTACATGACGGTAAACAGCTTTCTATTAGTGATATGATGGCCAGTCAATTATTTGAAGATGAGTATTTTATGTATGGATTACAAACATATGCAGAATCAAATAATAGTGATGTGTTTGAGTACCTAGAAAATGGATTTGATACCGATACACTTGAGGGCATTCAATCGAGTAATACTGATGTGATAGCGAATATTGAAATGTTGTATCAGTTAGCTACAGGAATCAATGAACCAGCACCAGAGTTAGTTGAGGGGTTGAGATTAGTAACTGAGTTTGTACAAGATGAGAATGCGACACAAGAGGATTACAAGGATTTAGAGCATAAGTTAACTGAGTTGAAGTCATCTTATTACAGTTTGAATAAGTAATTAAATATGGAGTCTCACGTGGTGTGTGGCTCCTAATATAAAAGTATAAGGTATAGAAGTTTTAAAATGTAAAGGTTGCAACAATAGTGAGTTAATAGATAGGTAGGCGAAATTCAAAAAAGTGTGAAATGTTGATATTGAGCTGTTTTATGGCTTTGAAAATAATAAGGTTATATAAAGGTGTTAGCTTTTAACATCGGAAGGTATACAGTCTTTGAGAATTGAAAAAATGGCAAGATTTGTGCAAGGTGTGAGAACTTTGTTAACGCTAATACAAGCTAAAGTTTGTGTTTTTGGCATAGGCCTAAAAGTTAAGTTTGTTCGCTGTTTGTTCGTGTTATTTTATCGAACTTAAGTTCTATATTAGGTTAATGTGAAAAGCCTAACGTTAAGTTTATAACATGATTTTATAAGTGTTATATATGATAAGCTAAACAATTGATAAAACGCGCTATAAAGCGAACGTAAGTTTGTTTTAGACCTGTAAAAATGGTATAATTTAGGTATGAAATAATTAAAAGAAAGAGGTGTAGAAATGCAAAGTATCGCAGAAAAAGAGACGTATCATTTACCCACCGAACACCTGCAAGTTTTCAATGTGATAAAAAATACGTCCAATAAGTATATTACTAAAACTAAAATCTTAAATCAATTGGGATATGAATATAATTCAAGCAATGAACGATGGTTACGAAGAGTAATCAATTCATTAGTATATGATTATGGCTATCCTATCGGGTGCAGTTATAAACCTAGTGAACGTGGTTATTACATCATTATGACAGAACAAGAAAAGCAACAAGCGATGAGAAGTATTAAGAAATTAGCTGATGGCAGTATGAAACGCTATGAAGCTTTGAAACGAATTAAAGTGTAAAGGGGATAAAAATGAAAACTGAATCGTACTTTAAAGAATACAACCAATTTGTAATAGATCAACAAAAGGCTATACAAGAATTGAAACAAGAGCGTAATGCATTGGAGAGTAAAATAAAGATAGATAAGTCCACATATAAACAGTTAATCATGGATGGACAAGATGATAAAGCAGATAACCTATATCAAGCAACAGATGCTGATGAAAAGAAACTAAAAGCACTTAATAAACGCTTAGAGACAAAGAAAAGTGTGTCGAAAGAAGTTAAATATCAAAAGACAATTGAATTATTAAAACATCAAAGCGAGTTGTCATCATTATATGAATCAGAAAAACAATCAGCTTTAGGTAAATTAAAAAAGGTAGTCGATGCATATAATGAGATCATTGATGAAATAGAAGATATTAATGATAGATATGAAGATGAGCATCAGCAATATGCGAGTATTTATAGTCAAGAACAATTATATGATGATAAAGAGGCTAGGGAAGCATTGAATGGCTACTTTAGAGAAAATATATTTACATCATATATTAATGGTAATGATTTGCCATACGAACACAATAACAAGTTGTTTTTAAAACGTTAAAAAGAAAGGGTAATTAAATGGAAACAAAATACGAGTTAAATAATACTAAAAAGGTCGCAAATGCATTTGGTTTAAATGAAGAAGATACAAATCTATTAATAAATGCAGTTGATTTGGATATTAAAAACAATATGCAGGAGATTTCAAGTGAGTTACAACAATCAGAACAGTCTAAGCAAAAGCAATATGGTACAACGCTACAAAATTTAGCTAAGCAAAACAGGATTATTAAATAGCAATGATTGCCTATCCAATTCGGGTAGGCTCTGTTTATAGGGGTGAATAAATGAAACTGCTTAAAACGAAGAATTGTTTATATTATCGTAATGGCGACAATAAACTATCTGAGTATCAACTATTAACGCAATTTAACCCAGCATTTATTAATAAAAAAATTAAGATGTGTGAATTCCAAATTGAAAGTATGTACCATATGAGTGCGTCGACCACAACATGTGATGAAATAATGGGGGTCGTGTCTGTCTCATATCCGATTGAAAAATTAGTTATCAAAATTATTGAAACAAAAGCAGGGTTACAAAACTATAAAAATAGATCTATAAATAATATGGCGTTGTTGAAAAAGGTACTAAATCATTATACAGAAAAAGAGCAGAAGCAAGTTGTAAAATATATGCGTTCAAATGGACGATATAAGCCTTACAACGTCATTGAACGCTTACAAGTTGATTTGTATCAAGCAAGTATTAAACAACGTTCAGAACGTCAAAAACAAAGAAATACAGCAATTGAAAACAGTAAGATTGCACGAGTAAATGCATATCACCAATCTTCATATGTAAAAGTGGTGTAACAATGGATAAAAAGCAAATAAAAGACTTCGTTTGTGATTATCATAAGCGAACTAGAAGTGATGTGTTGATAGATGATGAAATAAATACCGATGAATTCTTTTCAATAGGTGATGAAAATTCTAATGAATGGATGGCAGACGATAACATTGATGATCATATTGTAAAGAATCACTTAGAAATGATTGTTGACCAAGTAGCTAATGACAAAGAGTTTTATATTTTCGATTCTTTAATACAAGGACGTAGTTTTAAAGATATTAGCAATGTCTTAGAGTGTTCAGAACAATCTGTAAGATTATGGTATGAAACCTTATTAGATAAAATTGTGGAGGTGATAGAATGAGTGAGTTAACGGCAAAACAAGCGCGTTTTGTGAATGAGTATATAAGAACACTTAATGTAACACAAAGTGCCATAAAAGCAGGCTATAGCGCAAATAGTGCACATGTGACAGGATGTAGGTTATTAAAGAAGCCACACATCAAGCAATATATACAAGAACAAAAAGATAAGATTATAGATGAGAATGTATTAACCGCAAAAGAGTTACTACATGTGCTTACGAATGCGGCAGTCGGTGATGAGACAGAAACGAAAGAAGTTGTAGTCAAGCGAGGGGAATATAAAGAGAATCCACAAAGTGGCAAAGTACAGCTAGTCTATAACGAACATGTTGAACTGATAGAGGTACCAATAAAACCTAGTGATCGTTTAAAAGCTCGTGATATGTTGGGTAAATACCATAAGTTATTTACAGATAAGCATGATATTAACGGGAATGTGCCTATATTCATTAATATTGGTGAATGGGATGGCGATGATGAAGATTTAGATAAGACGGTACAAGAGGTATCTAACGCTAATCCTAATCATACTGTGATTGTGGATGATATACCGTTAGAGGATTGATTACAGTAAAAACGATTATCATATTGAGTTAGTGAGGATTAGTTTACTAATTCACCCTAGCTTTATATTAAAGCGTTATAAAGATAAAAGGGAGAACGCTTATTATAATTAACGGACTCCCTTTATTAATAATTATTACAGAAAAAGTGGTAAATTAATTAATTTCTGCTTCTATAGTTTTTATTTCATCAATATTTATAGGTGGTTTTTCAGTATTGTATTCAAACTTTTTAGATAAATCACTTTGATATGTGGATCCGTCATTCATTGTTATTTTCCAATAACCACCCGTTTTATCGCTTGAACGATATAATCCATGTATTTGAGTTAGCTGATGACGAATTTCAAAGTCTAAAGTTGATATAGCTAATTGTTTTTTATCGAACTTTGGCCAATACTTTAAGGGGCTATCTTTACCATGAACCTTAACTTTTAAAGGTAGTTCTATTGGAGTAGGTAATTTTTCAGTATTTGTAACGCCACTTATTTGGAAATGGATATAAGTTCCTTCGCTAGTATGTTGGCTTTTTTTAGTTCTTTTTGTGTTTAAGTCAACTTTTTCCCCTTTTGTAAAAGCAGGGCTATAATAAGGACTCGGAAAAATTATAAGGCTGATGCTGCCATCTGTGTTTTTTATACGCATAGATCCTAAGGAATTATCTAAAACTTCACTATTTGTAAAAGTGTCAGACCCACTACTATACCAGTCTAGCAAATCCTTTATATTATCGTTTGTAGATGCTTTTGCAGTTTTGATTATTTGATTAGATAATAAGGGAACAGGGGTAAAATCTGTAGCGATTGTCGCAAGCAACAAAGGGCTTACGATAAAAAAAATTCATTAGTAATTTTTTATTCATTTTTAATTCTCCTTCATTCAAATGTGTAAACGTTTACATATAGAATGTATAAATATTATTTAAATGAATCAATTAACCATCTCTAAATTATTGTTTAAATATATATTAATTAAAAAGTGTTTGTTACATAGGGAGCTATATCAAAAAATATAGATTTAAACAACATTTTAAAGTTACAAATAGCAAAAAACAAAGTGTGAGTGGTCATTTAAAGAATATTAATTAATATAAGTTTGAATTAGTTATATTCTTTAAAGTCACTTTCTAGTGGCGTTTTTTACGCTGAGAAACGTCCTGTGTTGCAGTAAGGGATGGGAACCACGCACAAATACTTTAACTGTAAACATAACGTCGTGAAATATGGCTTTAAACATCGCTGGTCAATCTATCTTTGAGATTGGTCGAAGATTAAAACCATATGAAACAAAATGACCTAGCACATGGAGAATTTGGTAATTGGTTGAAAAATATCAACTTAGATAGAACACAAGCTCATCGTTTCATTAAAGTTTCTGAAGAAATTAAAGATGTTGGTACATACCAACATTTAGGTCTGAGAGCTTTATCGGAAATAGCTAGCTTACCTGTACCAGTACGCATCAAAGTACACATAACATCAAACGGCAAAACTAAAATTCCATACTAAATGTTTATGAATTTAACTGCAGAACTCAATTTTGAGCCTTGTAAAATTACATAAATTAGTTATATAAATATTATTTATGGGTATTATATAAACGGGAGGGGCAACGTTATTACTTGCCTATTAGAACATGGAATGGTTCTGCCCCAACTAGTCAGGTACTAGGCGACTAATGGGGAGAAATCAGTTGAAATGACATAGTCATGTCTATTTAAGCAGGTGTGTAACACACCTGCTTTCTATTTACATTTAAAGATAAAATGTGCTATTATTTTACTAGAACTTTTTAACATTTCTCTCAAGATTTAAATGTGCATAACAGGCAGGTACTTCGGTACTTGCCTATTTTTATGTAAACATATTAGGTGTATGTATAAATTTAGGGTATTGATTATAGATACTTAATATATGGCGGAATGGTTGAAAAATGATAAAGTGAGGAAAGTGTTTGACTTTCATTAGTATTAGTACTTTTAATGATTTTATTTTTAATGTGTATAGTAATTTATAAAATTGAAAGTTATCTAACAGTTAAGAAAATACTAAAACAATTACAAATAAATATTACATTGTCTTGGATTACCAAATGGTAATTGAAACCTCAGATCTTTAGTTTAAAGCTAATTTTAATAATGCAAACATTCAAGCAAGTTTAAGGGTTGGTGGATAAAGAGAAAAAAATAATAGGGTATAGAATTAAGTTTTTTACCCTATACCCAGTTTTATATGAAGCAAGTAAAATCGGCAGCTGAATGGCTGGTTGATTTTGAGCAAAGATTTATTAAGATATGTCTTGTCATATTTCTCTTTATCATTTTGTCATTACTATAAGATATTTTTAAAAGTGCTACATTAGATTAAGAGTTATAGCTAGCCTTCGGGCTAGTTTTAAAAAAGAAATGAACATAGCCTAAAAAGACTCTTAATACTATTAAAGTTGCTAATGTAATTTCAAAAAATAAGAGCCATTCCCAAATTTCTGGGTACGTTAGTACAGGTAAACTATTTTTTAAGGCAGTTGCTGAAATTACTAAAGGAAAAGTGAAAGCTGAAAATACTGGTGAAAACGGCTCTTTTAGCAACTTTGGAAGTTTAAATATAATATAAAAATAAAAAAACTGAGCCAATACCAAAAGAATAATAACGATTAGATCATTTGCCTTAGGAAAAGTTATAACATATGCCGCAGCAACTAAAGAAAATGGTGCACAAATTGTGGAAGTGTTCGGTTTAATAGACGTTTGCAATGGATACGTTTTTAATCGTTTGAATACTATTGGTAAGACAATACATGTTGCTAAAAAACCATATATAACTGATAATTTTCCAATTAAATAAAATCCGCTGATTG
>OBZE01000504.1_pt1 | contig 12998 bp, 12 predicted proteins | sample 1476901 | NCBI WGS metagenome assembly OBZE01 (sample SAMEA2580235, study PRJEB22360) | human gut metagenome | biome: human gut; feature: human-associated habitat; material: faeces | place: Denmark | collected 2008/2010 | reverse complement strand
GCCGCCACATAGCAATCTCTGTCAGAGCCTTATCCCAGGAAATACGTTTCCAGCCGGGATCCGCAGCCCCTTTCTCTCGCGTCCGGCGCAATGGCCATAGAACCCGGGCTTCGCTATAAATCAGTTCCGGGGCCGCTTTACCTTTCAGACAAACCGCGCCTCCAGTAGGGTGATCTTCATCAGGGCAAACAGATACCAGCCGTCCGTCAATGATTTCATTTAAGGTTCCACAACGCGAACGACAGAGCGCACAATACCCTGGGACAAAATGTTCAGACATGCCAATTACCTTTGTATTTGAGTCAACAGCCGGGTAGCCAGGTACAGACATTTGAAATCGTTCTCTGGCAAGGTAGAGCTGTTTCTCCGGAAGTTAAAGTTAATTAATAAATGAATAAATAACGTGCCCATAATGAGCAAAAAAAAGTCGTTATCAGAAGTTACACTGAACAGATGAATTAATGCCCCCACGACCGGAGAGAAAGCGCCGTCCAGCTTCATGTATTTTCTGTAGTTCTTTCTCTTGTTATCAATCCATTTTTATTGCTTACTACGCAGTTATTCTCTTCTCCTTACCATCGCTATCTTTCCCGGGCACATAGTCCTTGTATTCTCCAACTCTGTCGGAGGAGATTTACCGACAAATAAGACATTCACTCTTAATAAGGTCCAGAATAGAAGTCATCTCTACCAATGATAGCTAATCCCGGTATCCAGCTTGTCCGCGCAATCCACCCCCGCCGCCCTGTCTCGCGCATTGTTAAATTTATAATCGACGAAAACCTGCATATTCTTATTAAAATAGTAGCTGAACCCTAGCTCTTCATAATCGAGAATTTGAGTTCGTCTGCCAGCAACTGTTTGAGTCAGTCGGGTATAACTGATATCCGGCTGGAATTTGTTGGTCAACATATATTTTGCCAGTGCTTCATAACTTATGGATGATGTATTGTTATCCCGAACCTGAGGATTGATGGCGTTGTTACTTTGAGTCATCACTGTTGCCAGATACAGTTTTCTGCTGTTGTAGTTTAGCCCTTCCGCGAAGGTGCGGATGTTCTTCTGATAACCTGCATTCTGTTGCTGGTAAAAGGTCGTTGCGGAAGAGGAAGCTGAAAATAGCGCACTTAATTCTGGTGTGAAGTACCAGATCAGAGAAGCGCCATAACCATTGCCATTTTGCTGCTTTATAGTTCGATAGTCATTATTACCCTTAAACTGATACTGCAACGCCATCTTTAATGGATGCTGGAAAAGTGTTATTTCTTTACGCCATGTCATCAGATTAAGAGCACGGCCACGCATAAAGTTGTCGATGTAGTTATAGGACATCTCCCGAAAGAAAGGTGAGCGATCAGTCAACGAAGTCACATCGTACAATACGCCCCAATTGCGGCCAATATCCAGACTTCCCCAGTCGGGATTATCAATACCTATAAATGCCAGTCGAGTGGCGTTTCTGCTGGCATCTGATGCACTCACCGTATATTCCCATTGGGCGTAAGCTTGCCAGCGTCTGGCGAGATCTTTTTTTCCGGTTAACCCAAAGTAGAGATAGCTCCGATCACCATCGTCTTTTACAGTATTGCTGGTAAAACGTCTGGCGATAATTGTGCCGTAAAAATCGAGTTTTTTTCCATCCTGGTTCATAAGGTTAACCGCCAGTACACCTGGTGAGAAAAGTAGTGACAACGCGACAAGACAGTAGCGTGAAAATTGCAATGTCATGATAAATGCCCCAAAAGATGCCTCGGCATCTGAATAGTTGTAGGGAGAAAAATTTACCGGGACATATGCTCAGTGCTTCCTTCCAGTAAAATGTGAGGATATTGTTATGCTGAAACTGTTTGTTTATGACTAAAGTAGCTAACAACGCCGTTAGTAATGGCGGAAGCAATTTTGTGGCGAAATGCAGTAGTGCCCAATAATCTCTCCTCTTCCGGGTTAGTAATAAATGATGTCTCTACCAGGACAGAAGGAATGTAAGGAGATTTAAGAACAACAAAAGCAGCTTGTTCTGTCTGGTTTGAATGCATATGGTGAACAGGTGAGATGTGACGAACAATATGTGAGCCCAGCAGCAGGCTCTCTTTAATTGTCTCTGTCTGTTCAAGATCGAAAATTATCTTGTCCAGATATCTATCTTTATGGATGACGCTCTTACCGGCAACATCATCTGCAGCGTTCTCACTTTTAGACAAGTATTTGGCCATTGCACTACTAGCGCCCCGAGTTGAAAGAGCAAATACAGAGGCGCCGTGAGCCGCTGGGCTAGTGAACCCATCGGCATGGATGGACATAAACAGCGAGGCGTTATGCGCATGAGCAATCTGTACACGCTCATAAAGCGGAATGAACGTATCGTCTGATCGGGTCAGCACCCCCTCAATACCGTATCCTTTTAACAGATTTTTGACATTATTGGCTATTTCCAGCACAACATGTTTTTCCAGTGCCCCCTGATGACCCACGGCACCAGAATCAATACCGCCGTGCCCAGGATCGATCATTACCGTATATTTGCCACGGCCATGTGTTAGGGCTCCCGAATGAGGACTAATAATTGATGAGCGAGATTGTGCATAAGTAAACGGGCTAATGAGCGTATTTGCTGCGAGGGTGGCTAAGCTCGCAAGAAGTAGTTTCCGCCGGGTAATTTCGTAATCCAATGTAATAACCTCATACTGTAAATTTAAGTTATGTTATAACGTAACATTAAGCTCTAAATCGAGGTTTTGTATGTTATATACTGTTGCAGTAGGTTACTTTGTGTTTCCTGTACTCCAGTGAGCGACAGGCAGACAAAAGCTGCAATAAAACCTCAGAAAACAATATGCTGCTTGCGGAAACATCCTGATACACACCCTTTCAAAAGATAATCATTCTCATTTAATAAAGTTATGTTATAACATAATAAATCATTATAAACCCGCTCAGCAGGTCATGATGACCCCATTATTCAATGACGCTTCCTGGGGAGGAATTATGTCTACCGAACTCATTAAAGAAGAAACTAAATATTGGTGCCGTGTTAGCAGTTTCACTCAGTACTGTTATAGCAATGTTGGATAGTACGATAGCTAATGTTGCATTACCGGTTATTGCTAAAGATTTTGCCGTTTCCGAATCGTCGTCCATCTTGATCATTAATGCTTATCAGTTTGCAGTGATCGCCTCTCTGCTGGTATTTGCAGCTCTGGGGAGAAAAGTGGGTAACAAGCGCATTTTCATTATGGGGACCATCCTTTTTGCTTTCTCATCGCTGGGCTGTGCTCTCTCTGAGACGCTGAATATGTTGACTGTTTTTCGTGTCGTTCAGGGTTTTGGCGCAGCTGCAATTTTGAGCGTAAACGCGGCACTGATAAAAGATATCTATCCGGCCAGGCTATTAGGCCGCGGATTGGGGATAAATGTCATGGTCGTATCCGTTTCCGCAGCTGCCGGGCCTTCAATAGCCTCTGCAATCCTGTCCATCGCGAACTGGAATTGGTTATTTACAATTAACGTACCCATTGCCTGTATTGCCCTTGTACTGTGCATAGTATCACTGAAACCCAGGCAACGAATGGAAGCTCGGTTTGATAAAGCAGGAGGTGTTCTGGTCTTCCTGACGTTTATTTCGTTCTCGACGATGATGTTAGGCTTAACCAAAAATAATCTGATTGAAGTTGTCTTGAGTGCGATAATACTTATCATTCTGGCATTCATTCTGTATAGGGATCAGCGAAAAAAACAGGATTCGGCTTTGATTCCGGTGGCTATGTTCCGCAGTAAAACCTTTTCCTTGTCATTGTTGATGTCAATGCTGTCATACAGCACGCAACTGCTGGCATTTGTCTCTTTGCCTTTCTATTTCCACAATGTGTTACACCGCAGCGTGATTGAAATAGGTATGCTCTTAACAGCATGGCCACTGGCAACGATGTTGACGTCACTGATATCGGGTGATCTTATAAAAAAACATGATCCCAACCTGGTGGCGCTCTCAGGGTTATCATTATTGCTGGCAGGAACACTACTAATGACATGGCTGCCTGCGGCACCTACAAATTTACAGATCCTTTGGCGAGTAGCAATTTGCGGTTTTGGTTTTGGTCTGTTTCAGGCTCCTAATAATTATCTCATTATGACTTCAGTTTCCCATGAGAATAGCAGTATTGCCAGTGGGCTGTTAGGCAGTTCGCGTCTGGTAGGGCAAATCATTGGTTCGGCATTGGTAGCCATATTCATCAATATTTATGCGAGCCACGGTACTTCGATTAGTTTGTTCGCTGGGGCATTATTCTCGTTACTGTCTCTGACTGTCAGTTACTTTCGTTATAAATCTGAAAATCAAACTCAAAATTTCAATAAAAAAATTGTATGAGGTTCCCTTTGAAAATCAAATCAATTATGACAGTGTTGTTACTCATGATTTTTTCGGTACTCTCTGGCTGTTCAACCTATAATCCAGTCAGTCTACAAAAGAAAAGCATTGCGCCGGAAACAAATTACTATGAAGTTCACCCTGCGATATATGTCGGCGATCAGCTTAAATATGGTTTACTGAACGGAGAGCATGGCGAACTGACCGTAGCGAAAATTGAACCAACCCGCATAACGGGCGTAAACGGAAAAGTTCTCCCTTTTTCAGAATTAGCATTTCTGGAACGGAAGGAAATTTCAACAGGTAAAACTGCTGCATTAGTCGGGGGTGGAGTGGCAGCGACAACGGTAGTTTTATTTTTAGCCGGTGTCACCATCATTGGTATAGGTACTGCGGCCGCTCTAACCTCATAAACGGAAATTTTAATCTACCGAGGCATTAAATATGGGAAACAATAGAGTTCTATTTGTATCATTTTTATCCATCATGCTTATTTTCCCTGTAGCGGGTTATGCTAAGAGTACATTGCAGGATCAAACAGGAACACGTGCAGAGAACGTCGCGAAGGCACCTGCGTTGAAATTTAACCGTATTGTCATTACCGGTAACTGTCCTTTTGGCGTCATCATGGCAAATAACCTGGCTTATAAGCATGTTGTGGGCGTAGGTCCATGGGCATTTTTGCACTCTAATATGAAAATCCTTAAAGATATGAAGCCGGATATCGCTCGTATCACAACAAACTTTATTAATAAAGACTATGTGGTTAATATGGAATCTTTACTGAATCTGAAGCCAGATATCATTTATTATTATGGTAAAAGTCAGGATGATAATCTTGAGCGAGCTGGTGTCCCTACAGTTAATCTTGATGAAGGTGGTGATACAAAATTCGAACCTGTTGAAACACAGGTCTACTGGGAGAATATGTATAATCAGACTTTGGGGCTTCCGCCAAGCCACAAATTTGCCGATGCCTGGAAGGCAACGCTCGCTATAGCGCAGCCTTATGTAAATAAGATTAAAGGACAGCATATTCGTGCACTTTATCTTGAACAAAGTGATGGCAAGCAACTTAAGGTAAGTGGGCCAAAAACCTATGGTGATACTTATCTCAAAATGGCAGGAATGGACAATGTTGCCAGTAACCTGGTTGTGAAAGGTGATGCCGGGAGATATATCGCTGTTTCGATGGAGCAAATCATTGAATGGAATCCTGATATTATCTTCGTTGTATTTGGTAGCGCTAAAGACATTCTTGACAATAAAAACCCCGGTCAGGACTGGCGTAATGTGAAGGCGTTCAAGAATAAAATGATCTTTTCCACACCGGTGGGGATACACAACTGGGGCGGGTTGACAGCCGAAACTGCTTTATTACCTTTATATATGATTAATAAATTCAACCCCAATTACATTAGTGACGAGAAAATGAAGGAATTTACACGTTTGCATTATAAAAAGATGTTTAACTATGCGATCCCTGATGCATTACTTGATGATGAGCTCAGCCAACATTAAATGTTGTGTTCAATAAAACAAATATTTCGGGATGACGATGCATGCAGAACAAAAAATACTTATTGGTAATGACAGTGTTGTTGGTATTACTCATTATTATATCAATTTCTTCACTTTTCATCGGACGCTATACGTTATCTTTTAGTGATATGCTAAGAGAATTAGTACACTATGATGGCAAGTACGGTCTGAGTACCGGACTTGCTGTTATTTCCAATCTCCGGTTGCCAAGAATAATTGCTGTCATGATGGTTGGAGCCGGGCTATCGGTAGCGGGATGTACCTATCAGGCTGTACTACGCAATGCGCTGGCGAGTCCGGATGTACTTGGCACATCTTCGGCGGCGGCGTTCGGTGCTGCTTTAGGAATTTTGCTCGGCCTCCCCTTGCAGTTAAGCGCGTTTTCTTCGTTCATGTTTGGCGTTGTTAGCCTGTTTTGCGTTATGGGCCTTTGCCATCTCAAAAAAAATCACAGCGAACTAACCACTATTCTATCAGGTATTATTGTTGCTTCTGTATTCATGTCTTTTGTTCCAATTATTAAATACGTGGCCGATCCACAGGATCAATTACCAGCCATCGTATTCTGGTTAATGGGGAGTTTTGCTTCGCTGGTTAAAGGGCAAGTATATGAATTAATACCTCTGTTTGTGATTTGCTACCTGATAATCTACAGGCTCAGATGGAAAATGAATGTTTTATCACTCGGCGATGACGATGCCAGAATTGCCGGAATGAAACCGCAATCGCTAAAGGCCACATTGTTAATCACCGCCTCAATTCTGGTCGCCGCATCCGTCACGATTGCCGGTGTGGTTGGCTGGGTCGGTCTGGTGATCCCGCATCTGGTCCGGACGCTTGTCGGCTATAACCATGGAAAGCTTATCCCTGCATCTGCATTATGTGGAGCTCTGTTTTTACTGGTCATCGACAACCTGGCCAGAACAGTGACCTACGCAGAAATCCCAATTGGCATTCTGACTGCGCTAATTGGTGCTCCTCTATTTGCCGTACTCTTCATTATGAGTAATCGCTATGATCGAAGTAAATAATCTCACGTTTGCATTCAAAGGACGTAGCCCTACATTTGAAAACATCAGTTTCTCTTTGCCGGAGGGGGAAATACTGTGCATTCTGGGCCCGAACGGTGTGGGAAAAACCACGTTGCTTAAAACGATAACGGGACTGTACCAACCCTTAAGCGGCACATGCCATATCGGAGGAATAGACGGTAGAAAGGCCCGTCTGGCACATGTACCGCAGGCAAGGCACATTCAATTTTCCTATAGTGTACTTGATTTTGTTTCATTTGGACGTCCGTTATGCGGTGGTATATTGCCCTCTCCCGGAAGCAAGGACCTTGAACAATCTGCACAGATGTTGGCCGATCTTGGTGTTTCATATCTTGAGTCTAAAAACATTAACCAGATTAGCGGCGGTGAACTGCAAATGTGCTATATCGCCAGAGCACTGGTTTCTGAACCAGACATCGTGGTACTTGATGAGCCTGAATCCAATCTGGATTTCAATAACCAGGCACGTATTATTAAGTTATTGCAACAACTATCGCGAGAGAAGAATGTCACTATCATTCTTAACACGCATTTTATAAATCATGCAAACAGTATTGCGGACAAATGTTTGTTGATGAAGAGAAAGGAGTATTTTTTTGGTAATAAAGAGGTGGTTCTCCAGGAGGAGCGTCTTGGTGAATATTTCAATGTCCCCGTAAAACGGTGCTATTTTGAGCATAGAGGTGTGCAAGAGGAGTCATTTGTGATTGCATTATAAATGACAGATAGTGAACATTAAGAATAACCGTTCTATTACCTCGTTATCATTTTCAGGAATGTTGTTTAACTATGTTTTATATTTTTACATCCACACAAATTCAAACGCAACTGAAACCATTTCAATCAAGGGTAGTTTTAAATTGGCTTCAAAAAGATCGCCTTTGTAATAAACAATAGTAACCAATAATATTATTAACTTGCGTAATTATTTCAAGGAGCCATGGAATTTAAATTTATTACACTACCTGGCGTTCTAACGACCGGCCCGATTCCTTAGCCGAGGTTATCTAATAAATTATTTAACCACCACTTTATTATCTCTTGATAATATGCCACAAACAATAACATTGAGGTTAAATTATGAAACATAAAATTCTTTTTTATCTGATGCCGGTTATGTTAATACCGGGTGCTGTAAATGCAGCGGAAATCTATAACAAAGACGGAAATAAATTAGATATTTACGGTAAAATTGCCGGCTTACACTACGTCTCTAAAGATAAAAATGCTGATGGCGATCAATCATACGTTCGTAGTGGCTTTAAGGGCGAAACGCAGATCAATAATCAAATCACGGGTTACGGCCAGTGGGAATACAACATTCAGGCAAACAACACCGAGAGTGCCAGCAATCAATCATGGACTCGTCTGGCTTTCGCCGGCCTGAACTTTGGTGACGCCGGATCGTTTGACTATGGACGGAATATTGGCGTGGTCTACGATATAACCTCCTGGACTGACGTCCTTCCCGAGTTCGGCAGTGACGGTAGTAACGGAACCTATGATTCCGATAATTTCATGCAATCCCGTGCGAATGGACTAGCTACATACCGGAATAGTGATTTCTTTGGGCTGATCGATGGTCTTAATTTTGCTCTGCAATATCAGGGAAAAAATGGTAGCACTAGCGGCGAAGATGCTACCAATAATGGTCGGGGCGCACTCAGTCAGAACGGTAACGGATTCGGTACTTCCGTCACCTATGATATCGGAGATGGTTTTAGCGCAGGTGTCGCCTACTCTCATTCCAGACGTACTGATGCTCAGAACAAGCTAGCTGTTGGACGCGGCGATGACGCTGAAACTTATACGGGCGGGCTGAAGTACAATGCGAACAGAGTCTATCTTGCTACACAGTTCACGCAAACCTATAATGCCACTCAGCTGAGGGGGAATGGCGGACAGGATTCCATTAGCGGTTTTGCTAACAAAGCGCAGAACCTGGAAATGGTTGCTCAGTATCAGTTTGACTCGGGCCTGCAACCCTCCATCGCGTACTTACAATCTAAAGGGAAAGATATTGAAGGTTTCGGGGATCAGGATTTATTGAAGTATATAGATGTTGGTACGACATATAACATCAATAAAAATATCTCGACTTATGTTGACTATAAAATAAACCTTCTTAAGGACAACGACTTTACACAACGCGCCGGAATATCAACAGATAACATTGTTGCCGTCGGATTAGCATACCAGTTTTGACACTCTTATCACCCAGTTCAACCTCTTATAGGTTATTATAGGGGTTCGAAAAAGGATAAAAAATGAGAACGCAGAAAAAATGTCTTGCATATGTCTCTATTGTGGTTGATGACTACGATGAGGCTATCGAGTATTACACAGAAAAACTTGGGTTCATGCTTATAGAGGATACACCTCAACCGGGCAAGCGCTGGGTTGTCATTTCACCAAACCCAGAAAGCGATTGTCATTTGTTATTATCAAAAGCATCTAATGAAACGCAGCAGGCCTTTATTGGCAATCAGTGTGGTGGGCGTGTTTTTCTGTTTCTACAAACCGATGATTTTTGGCGGGATTACAACTCAATGAAGGCTGCTGGCGTACATTTCAGTGAAGAGCCGAGAGAAGAAGAATATGGTACCGTAGTGGTCTTTGAAGATCTATACGGTACTCGTTGGGACTTACTGCAAAAAACCTGACAGTAGTCATTCCCAGGCATGGATATTCTCCATGCCTGATCCAAACTTCTACCAGTCGTAGCCAAGGCTGACCGACTCTTCTTCTTTCTCACCGGTGTAGGGGTTGAACTTCGTGGTACCGCTAATACTTATTTTCCCACTTTTCGTCGTATAGGTTTCTTCCTGATAACCCCCGCCGAACATCGATTTTGCGTGAACTCAGGATAGTTGGCCTTTTCATCATGCCACTTAAGCTGCTTCTCTTTGTATTCAGCAGCAGATGAAGATACTGTACTCGCTGGCTCCGGGCCGCTATAACCATAGCGACCGGCAGGAAGTTCGGCCATTGCGTTAACTGCAATAGCAACCAAAATAAAGGGGATGAAAATAGTGAGTGTATATTTTGTAGTATTATGCATATCCGCTTGCCTACCAGAAGACGATAGAATAATCACACAGGATTAATATTGTTATTTACCAACCGAAGCGAGCGACGCTATCAGTACTATTGCCTGTGCGTCCTCTTTCCTGAAGTCGTTGTATACATTGCTGTCTTAAGTATTCTTTTTTCTGCTCTTTACTCATATGACAGATTTTGTTGAGACCATAGGAGGATGCCAAACTATTATATGGATAAACACCATTGCGCTTTCTCATGGTTTCGTAGCAACAGGTCCGGACATTACCAGAATTGCAAGCTGTCAACACAAACAGCGGAATAACCAAAAATCCATTTCTTAAAACTATCAACACCGAAAATCCTTGTCTATTAAGCAATTTATTACGTAAAACCCGTTCTTTCCATTCTCGTTTTTACGATAGTAACACCGTAAAGAGATGATAACAATAATCATTACCATTTTATCACCTCTGCAGATGAGAGGTCTGAACAGTTTACCCTGTTAAAAGGTCATTATTATGTTGAGTCTGACAGCCACTGCTATTCACTATCGCTTTTGATTAAAACCTGGCTTCGTCGCGGCTATTTTCACTACCTCTTCTTCACCCAAGCCCCTTTACCCTTCGATGTCTCCGTTTGTGATCGCCATTCTGATAGCTTCTGCAGTCGCCGCAAGACCTAATCGCTGCCGGGCTGATCGAAGATGGTTTTCGACCGTACGGCGGGAAATTCTCAGCATCGCTGCGATGTCAGCCTGTCTCCGACCGGTTGCAGTCCATGCAAGTACCTCATGCTCATGTCTCGAAAGCGTTCCGCCATTGTGCCCACGAACAAGTCCCATCATTCTGCGCAAACGATAGAAAACCGTAACAGCAACCAGTGGGATCCCTGGTTGCTCCTCTGAGGAGCTGTCGACCTTCTCACCGCCAAAGCTTACCGCCCCCTCCAGCCCCGTGCAGGCCAATCACCGGGGTTTGTAAACCGTGGACGCCACTTTCCTGTGGTTTACGCACAACTCGATACAACTCGCCTGTTTGTTCTGAAAACTTGCTCCAGTAAAATGCTCATCAGTTTCTAATACATGTTGGGTCATCGGGCAACGGCGCATATATGTCTGTTCATCGACGGTTCCACCGTTGTTAAACCAGTCCCCTTCGACCCAGAAAATTCTGTCAATCATGGCCACGTGATATGCAGAAGCAGAATAAAAAACATCGCGGCTCTAGCCTAATCATGTCGCAAATTGGCATACGGCAACCTGTATCTCCAGCAGGCTGTTGCTATTTTCGATAGTGATTGCCGTACGCACTGCATTCTTTTCCAGCATGTCGTAGTTCTTTACTGACTTCGCTTAATAAAGCTTTCGCGGCAAGTTGACCTAACGCGTTACCGGCCAGCGGGCTATCGCCGGTCAGCATTTTCCTATCCTGACATGTAGCACCGCTGATATCCGTGTTAACTATCTCAAAACCTATGCTTTTTAGCTGCTCGCCAAATTTCCAGGTCAGGTGGCCTGGCATATACCCAATCTCAGGTGTCTGCGCATCCAGTGTATCCGGGAAAGCGCAAATCTTATACCCAGCAAACAGATCGCTACGTTCAACTGAGAGAAATGCAGCTGGGCCATGACAAAGCGAAATGATGAATTTATCGTGGGCGATGGCCCACTCGAGAAGATTTTTCACTTCGATACTAGCAGGAAGTCCGATAAGTGCGCCATGGCCACCGGGAATAAATATGCCAAGATAATCCGAATTGTCCCCCAGTTCAGTGCTGAGGACATCTGCGAGTTTCAGCGGTGATTTAAAGTGCTGATGGTATTTAGAAAACAGCCCCGTAACTTCAATATCCTCAGTTGGCATGGCCCAATACTCGAACTTTACCGGGTTACCGGATAGAGTGGCAATATCGAAACTAAAGCCTGCTTTATCGAGATGATACATGGGCAACAGCGTTTCTACCGGATGGTTTCCCGTGGAGAAGAAACTCCCGTTATCCATTTGCAAATAGCGCTCGTCGGTACATAACATCAGGATCTTCCAACGTCCCCCTGTGTAAGGTGAAGGATAATTGGCGTCGCTAAGATTTGATCGAGCTGATGTAAACTGGCTTAGTGAGTACGGTGAAGGGAAAAAAGCATCATATTCAGCCGGGTCCGCTGTCGGATGTTTGTCATTGGAGGTAGTTGCAGTCATGATATTCTCCTGAGATTAATGATATAGCCTTGTCACTATAGAATGATCAGATTACATGTAAATAAGGGATTTCCCTCAGGTATACGGCGAAATGCTATTTAAGGCAACCATTAACTCATTGTTTAACATTACACTTAGTATTGTTACCTATGGAAATAGATATCAATACTGCTTGTCGTGCTTAGCTCATCCATGAGCCGTATCCGCTCTCCCTAAATTATGCGCATGCGGCGATCCGCTCATTGAGCGTGGTGCTTATCTTCTCAACCAGCGATGAAATACTTTCCTTGGTTCTCTGATTGCGTTTGATATCAATGTCAAAAGTATCTGTGATTGTACTGGGAAGTCCCCCCAGTAGACATACCCGGTCCGAAAGCATCACGGCTTCTTCAACGCTGTGTGTCACCAGCAGCATCGAGCGTGTATTAATGACCCGCTCTTCCCATAATTCAATCAGATCCTGGCGAAGCTTATTGCCAGTGAAAATATCCAACGCAGAGAATGGTTCATCCATGAGTAAAAGATCCGGCTCAACTGCCAGTGCACGAGCAAACCCGACGCGCTGGCGCATCCCTCCTGAAAGCTCACGCGGGTAGGCTTTTTCATAGCCAGTCAGGCCAATCAAATCCAGCATATCCATTGTTCTTTTATCCACTTCATCAGACGAAAGCCCCTGCGCCTGAAGGCCAAATGCCACACTGTCAAAAACATTTAACCAAGGGAATAACGCAAATGACTGAAAGACCATGCTGGTATTTTTGCCGGGACCGTTGACAGGCAAATCGCAGCACACAATCGTGC
>OBZE01000500.1_pt1 | contig 13083 bp, 7 predicted proteins | sample 1476901 | NCBI WGS metagenome assembly OBZE01 (sample SAMEA2580235, study PRJEB22360) | human gut metagenome | biome: human gut; feature: human-associated habitat; material: faeces | place: Denmark | collected 2008/2010 | reverse complement strand
GCGTAATAAGGTATAATTCTCATCACTTTTTTGATCACCATTATTACCGGCAGCCTCTTCCAACCAATATTTATATAAACCTATCGGGCTGAAAGAAATAGGAGTTCCATCTTTTTCATATGTATTAAAAAAGAATGTATTTGTTTCACCTAATGTCAAATTCGCACGCCGATCTCCTTTTTCATAAGACTGTACAAATTCGTCGCGTACAGTTAACGCTCCATACTCATCCGGGAATTTAGAAATACCGCATTTCTCAGGAATAATAAGTTGAGCGATACCACTAGTGCCTTGATCATTCGTTCCGATTTCCACCTGAACCTGTAAAATCAGCTCTTGCTGTATCTTATGCTCCCTATCATGCAAATAAGCATAATTATCAAACAAAGTATAAGGATATTGGTTGGGTACCCCACTAATTACCTCAAAAGCTTTATCTCTAGCCAACTCATAATTAGCCGACCTATTTAAAGGATGCCCCGCAGTAGTTAAATATACGCTGGCTAATAATGATTTCACCATGCCTTTACAGACACGACCAGAAGCATCATAATCCGGAAGAGAGGTTTTTTCAGCTTCCAACAGATCCGGAACAATTATTTTGTCATAGATATCAGCTACAGATGAACGTTTTGGATAGAAATCTGGGCTATTCGTACTTATCACTTCGGTAATACAAGGGATATCCCCATATAGCCTCACTAAGTAATAATAGTAAAACGCACGTAGAAACAAAACCTCACCTAGCAATTTACTTTTTTCCGCCGAATCCATATCCACTGTTGGTAAATTCGTGATACACATATTCGCATTAGCAATTGCTTTGTAAAATCCTGACCAAACCGTGAAAAACACGCCCTCAATGGAAGCGCTTCTCTGTTGAATCATGTTATTATTATTCGCATTTTGCCCAAGTGTTTTCGCATGACCAACAGGTAACTCTATAGAAATAAATGGAGATTCCCCGTAATTTACCCGAGTAAGGAGTACGTTTAATCCTGAATAAACACCATTTACCGCTGTTTGCGCTTGATTCGCATTTTGGAAATAGTTTTCTTGGGTAATCGCAGATCGATTATCTTCATTCAAATAATCGCTACAAGCTATTGTTCCCAAAAAGAATATACCCAATAAAAAGCATTTTGATAATATTGATTTTATCTTGTTCATAATCTGTATTTTTTTGAGAAAGTTAGAAAGTGATATTAGCACCAAATGAGAATGTCCGAGGTTTCGGGTAACCAAAAGTCTCTATATTTTGAGCAAAGGCCTCGTTCTGAGTAGTTGTATTATAAACCGTTGTCTCCGGATCAAATCCAGGATATTGGCTGATTACAAATATATTTTGAGCAGACAAGGTGACACGTAACGCCTTTAAATGTAATTTTTTACAAATATCAGAAGGTAAATTATATCCTAATGAGATATTTTTACCTCTAATAAATGAACCATTATATAGGCGTGCGTCATCTTTCAAGCTATTGTAATAAGCATTACTTGGCCTGATTTGCTCCAATGTAGCACCTTGATTCTCGGGAGTCCAAGTATCTAGAACCATAGATAAACTATTAGCAATACCTTGGCGCATAGCACAAGTACCTAATCCATCCCAATAAATCTTACTTCCACAGCTATATTGTAATTCTATCACAAGATCAAAATCTTTATATTTAAATGTATTAGTAAAAGTTCCATAGAAATCGGGAATTCCTTTACCTAGTATAACACGATCTGATTCATTGATTTGTTTATCGTTATTCACATCTCTTAACTTCGCATCACCCGGTAATTTTCCATATATCGCAGCTTGCTCAGCTTCATTCTCACCCCAAACTCCATCGCGTATATATCCAAAAAATGACCCACCAGACTCTCCGACTCTCAAAATCGTTAAATTATTAGGAGCCATTATGATATCAGCATCCCCTTGGCTCAAAGCCGTAATCTTATTTTTCAAAGAAGAAAAATTTAGCATACTGGACCATGAGAAATTCTTAGTCTGTATATTTTGTGTATTAAGAGTAAATTCAAAGCCCGAGTTTCGCATATTGCCAATATTTGTAGAAATAGAGCGAAAACCACTTGTCGTTGGAACAGGAGCATTTAGTAACATATCGGTAGTATGCTTAATATAATAATCAGCAGATAACGATATACGCTCATTAAAAAATCCGAGGTCAAGACCGACATTAAATTGCCCAGTTTTTTCCCAACGAAGCAACGGATTAGCCAAAGAGCCCACTCCAATACCATTTTCCCTAGTTCCTCCAAAAGGATAAGCCATACCACTAGTCGATAGATTCGCCATAGAGCCATAAGTAGGAATTCCCGAATTTCCAGTGAAGCCATAGCTAACTCTTGGTTTTAAATTTGAGATAACTTTATTGCCTTTCAAGAAATCTTCTTCAGAGGCCCTCCACCCTAATGCGGCAGAAGGAAAGAAAGCAAATCTATTATCCTCTCCAAATTTAGAGGAGCCATCAAAACGTCCTGTCACAGTAACCAAATAACGATCCTTAAATGAATAATTAATACGAGCGAAATAAGATAACATCTTATCTCCGGTATAATTAGAAGATGGCGCCTTTAATGTTGAGCCCGCTCCCATATTATACCATTGATAGTAATCATCTGATATTCCATCAATTGTAGCAACATTCTGAAAATATTCATAACTTTGGGCTTCTTGTCCCAACATAACATTCAAAGAATGCATTTTATTGAATATCGTATTATAGTTCAAAATATTCGACCATAAAATTTGTAAAGAACGATTGTTTGTTATGGATGCTTGATTTCCCCCTACACCATTTACAATATCAGACTGCGTACTATTATAATATGGATTCATATTAATCGTCCGATTTACGCCAATAGTTGACGTAAAATCTAACCCCTTCATAAAAGTAATTTTAGCATAGGCATTTCCCATAAATATATTTGAGTTATAGGGAGTAATATTCTCATTAATCTGTGCTAATGGATTATCAGCAGATTCCATGCCCCCATAATCCTCTCTACGACCATAAGTTCCATCATCATATTTATAAGGAACGATAGGGATCATTTCAATCATCATGCGAGGAACATTGTTGTAGCCTACTCTTGTGTCAATGCGTCTTTCTTTCACCTCTGAATAACTAAGAGTTGTACCGAGCTTTAACCAATTCGATACGGTTTGGTCTACGGTAACACGTCCTGAGAAACGCTCTAATTTACTCTCCTTGACGATACCTTGATCATTTGTGTAACCTAGAAACACTCCATAATTAGTTTTACCTGTTGAACCCGTAAAAGATAAATTATGAATCTGACTAAAAGAGTTCCGTTCCAACATGTCTTGCCAGTCTATATCATACAAAGGGACAAGTTTTCCTCCTTCCATTTTAAATAACTCACGCTTTCCTTTCGTATTACCAACTAAATAATCTTGTCTTTTTACAGATGGATCAATATATTTTCCTGAAGCGAAACCATTCGGATCAAACTTTTTAGCATTCGCATATATCATATCTTCAACAGCTAAAAACTGTTCGGCATTCAGCACATCCAGCTTTTTCGCTACCGTATTAAGACTGAGATAAGTATTGTAGTTGACAGTAATCTCATTCTTACCTCTTTTTGTTGTCACGACGATAACTCCATTAGATCCTCTGGTTCCGTATATTGCGGTAGAAGAGGCATCTTTCAACACTTCTACACTTTCAATATCATTTGGATTCAATATATTAATATCACCGGGAACACCGTCTATAATATACAAAGGTTCATTAGTCGCATTAATAGAAGAATATCCACGGATACGAATCGTTTGATTACCTCCGGGACGTCCTGAATTAGAAGATATATTAACACCAGCTATACGCCCGGAAATACTTTGTGAAATAGATGTTGAAGGACGTTGCATCATATCCTCACTTTTCACACTACCTACCGCCCCCGTCAAATCCTTTTTTCGTACGGTTCCATAACCGATTACGACAACCTCGTCTAGATTCTGAGTATCATCAGACATAGATATTTGATAGGAAGATTTATCAGTTATATCTATTTCTTTAGAAGAATAGCCAATGAAAGATACTAAAATCGTCTGTCCTTCGATTGCCTCTAAAGAGAAATGACCATCTATATCCGTGATAGTGCCCGTAGTTGTTCCTTTTACAGAAACATTCGCTCCAATAATTGGCTCCCCATTAGAATCCATAACAATTCCTGTTACTTTTTTAGTTGGAGCTGTTTGCCGGTTTTGTGGGCTCCTCATTTGAATAGCGATCGTATTGCCGGTTCGGGTGAATTCCATACCTTTCTTGGACAAGACTAGGTTTAAAATCTCTTCTACAGTCTTATTCGTGACAGCTAGAGATATATCTTTGTTTGTATCCGATAGTTGATTTAAATAAGTAAAGCGTATATCGGATTTTTTCTCAATCTCGACCAATAATGTTTTTAGGTCGACATTCTCCACAGATAAACTAATTTCACCTTGTGCAAAAGACACATATGGAAAAATTATTAAAATCGCAATTACACAGAAGAACTTTCTGCACAATTGCTTATCTTTACGCAATCTTTGATTTACTGGATTCATTTGAAAGAAATAAAAAGGTTAATTTTTTGCTGCCTAGGCAGCGGATAATTTACTCAATAGGGTAATACCCTATATTCAGCTGGAGAATCTCGCACATTCTTCAGCTGTTTTTTCTCTTTTAACTAGTGTTGTCCATAGGCGTGATTTTTTGATTATACAAAGGTTAACTACTCTCTATTCACTTTTTGAATTTTATTTTAATATGATTTCCTGTTTTTGTATAGGTGAAATGGTAATGTACCTGTAAGTTCCGTAATACGTTATTTACATCCTCATGCAAGAAACTTCCAGTGAATCGTTCTTCGGGAACCTTTGTGGTCTCTTGGTCGATTTCAATTCCATAATAATGTGATATTCGCTCAATAATCTCAGGCCATGATGCCGACCGGAATATAATTTCACCCCGCTTCCAAGCTGTTGCCAATCGTTGCTCTATCGTATTTCGCTCAAATTGATGGGTAATCGTATTAAATCGAGCTGTTTGATCCGGGAATAATGTTATCCGGTTATCCGGATTGTCTATCTCATAAAATTCAACTTTACCATTTACAAGAGCAGTCTCTATCCAATCATCATCAGGAAAAGTATGTATATTAAAAGTTGTACCTAATACTTTCACATACGTTTGCTTGGCTTGGACAATAAATGGTAACTCTTCATCGTGTGCGACCTCAAAGTAGGCTTCACCTTCCAAATGCACATTTCTATCAGTCTTTCCGAAAGAGGCCGGATAGGTAAAAGAACTCTCACTATTTAAAGAGACTTTTGTGCCATCGGGTAAAACTAAAGTGGCCCGTTCACCCTTTCCTGTCTCCATCCGATATTGTGTAGAAGCATAGATTTTATACTGATATTGCTTTGTCACATAATAAATCCCTGTCGCTAATAATAATGGAATAAGCAAGATTGCCGCAATTTTGATAACATGATTGATTAAAGAATGCTGATATGTTTTCTTTATTCGATGGCTATTGAAAATTGATCTCAATTGCCCGGTTACGGCATAATAGGCTTGCCAATTACGGGGTTCAGATACCGTATGTTTTTCCCATTCTTGAAGAAGGACCTGTTCTATTTCCGGCTCAGAAGCAGTGTCAATCCATCGCTTGATCGATCGGGCATCATCTTTAGAAGGCTGTTTATATAAATATTTATGTAGTAATTCATTCAGCATAGCATGATTTCTTATTTTCTATAAGGTAATACAATGAGATTATAAATTACTACTCTAATAAAAGACATGTTCTACAACACATCGTCAAATTAATAAGAACTTAGTTCTAAGCTTACAGAACCGTAGCCTATCGTAAAATAGGAATAAATCGAGGTAAGTGCGAATATTACATTCTTAACAAAAGAAGATACAGCAACATAGATCCATAAACCCGCAATTCATCCCGAAGGATAGCGAGTGCTTTAGATAGATGGTTGTAAACAGATTGTTCATTAATCTGTAATTGTTCCGCTATTTCTTTAGCAGATAACCCCTGTTCGTTATAAAGCTCAAAAACGAGGCGTTGTCTAAAGGTGAGTTTTCGCTTTGCCATTGCCAAGTCGGCCTTGAATTGATTGAAATCATAGGAGTCATCTGGCTCTACACTCATAGACTCAGTCTCACAATAAGACAAGAAATCAACAAATAGCGGATCATTCCACTGTTTTTTCATGGCATTGATCACTTCATTTTTTCCAATCTTGAATAACCATGCTTTAAAGGATTCTTCGGGTACAATTCGAGTATGACTATTCCAAACTTTTGAAAATGCGATTTGTACAACCTCCGTTGTAAGTCCATGAGACCGGGTGAGACGAAAAATAAAACCATAAAACAAATCGAAATAAGATTCATACAGACGTTGGAAAGCTTGATGTGAACCTTCTTTTAGTTGGCGCAACAAAATTTTCTCATCTGCTATCATATTATTTCCTTCTCCTTTTAAGTAATCAGATATGGCAAAAATAGCAAAAACTATGACTGTTGGATACTTTACCTAAGAATTTATTTTGTGAGGAGGAAAATGCGCTATAAGACAATAAGGTACAAATTAACTTAGAGGAACTATCTATCAATATGTATAGAGATCACAAAGACAGACTTCATACTAAAAGAGGATGCTTCATACATCCTCTTTTTATAGACTATCCATTACAAAACAACATCAGAAGGTATTTGCTCTAAATCATAATAGTCATGAACCACCTTATCCGGATATACCTTAATAATTCGAATGCCGATTCGATCTTTACCCAAAGGAGTACAAATAGAATTCGTTATTGTTATATTGAAATCCTCATAAGAACTCATTGCATTATAATGTAAATGTCCCGCAAACATATTACTTACTCGATATTTACTCATAAGATCTAAATATGTTTTTCGTTTTTCTAAGGGAATATTCTCATATCGGTTTGCCTCATTGGATTCTTTCACAAAGAAAGGATAATGTCCGAAAAGAATACGGTGATTACATTTCTGAGAATTCTCTAGAATCTTTTCCAACCAAATCAGTTGAGATTTTTCCATTTGCAAAAATAACAGGTGTATTCAATCCTATAAAACAACTATTATTCACTTGAAAAGAAAAACAATCATAACCATATTCATCCATATAATCACTAACAGACTCGTCTGTACACTGTTGACTTAAATCATGGTTTCCTGGTAACACATAAACAGGAATACTTTTTTTTATCAATTTACAAACCCGCTTAAATTCATCAATTTGCTTTTGATCCTTACCATCATTTACCATATCGCCAGTGATAACCACAAATGCAGGATTTAAATTATTGATCGCAGCAATAACCTTTTCCATAATCATTGTCTCTTGAGAGAAACTCTTATTTTTTTCTAACATTCCAAACTGAGGGTCTGATAATTGAATAAAATAAAAAGATTCAGACTGAGCCAAAGTTTTTGTAATGCAAAAAATCGCAACAACTAAATACACAAATAATCTACTCATAATACAATATTTTAATTAATAACCTTCATTCTGAACTAATGCGGTATTCGCATTCATCTCACGTTGAGGCAAAGGAAATAATAAGAACTGGTTAGTATATCGTTTACCATATACGGTTGTATACTCTGTAAAATTCTCATATTTTCCATTAAAGTCATTACGGATTTTACGAGTTCGAACCATATCAAACCAAATTTTTCCTTCAAAACAAAGTTCAAAATAGCGCTCATCCCATACCGCTTCTTTAAATACCTCTTTATTTGAATTCATAAAATCAGGCAACTTTGCCCGTCTACGAACCAAATTCAAAGCTTCTAAAGCAGTACTATTAGCGTGTCCATCAGCCTCAACCTGAGCTTCCGCATACATTAACAAGACATCAGCATAACGATAAAGTGTCCAATTTAAATCTGATTTCGCAGTATTAACAATTGCATTCTCATCAAAAAACTTATAAATATAAAATCCGCCAAAATCAACTTTCTCTAGATTAGGAGAATCCGCCGGAAGTTTTTTAGGATTGCCTGGATACGACGAAAAAAAGAACTCCCGCTCCTGTGCTCTCTTATCATTTTCTCTAAAACTCTCATAAAATTCCTTAGTTGGGACAAGTGATCCATATTCACTTGAATAAGCTGATATATCAGACTTAGGAGGTAAGACTTTTGGAATCATATCATTATGAGACTTATCCATAGAAAATTGAACTTGAAAAATAAATTCTTTCTTATTATTGTTTGAAGGTTGTCTCAAATCAGAGTATTCAGGATATAAACTATATACCCCAGAAGATATCACTTCTAAACTCTTTTTTGCAGACTCCGCATAATATTTTTTTCCACCTTGAACTGGAAAACCAGCATAAGTCAAATAAACATCTGCTAATAAAGATTTCACAGCCCCCATAGATACTCTACCTGTTTCATCTTTAATTGGCAGGGAAGATTGCTCCGCATTCAATAAATCTGGAATAATAATTTCATCATAGATCTCTTTTATTGGAGAACGGGGTATATATAACTCTGCCAATTCTGATTGTACTTCTGTTATTTTAGGCAAATCTCCAAATATTCTAACTAAATAAAAATAATACAAAGCTCTCATAAAATAGGCTTCCCCCAAAAGTCTTGAACGTATATTCTTATCTACGCCTGAAAACTCTGGTATCTTTTTTATCGCCAGATTTGCTTTAGCAATTCCCGCATAGCAATCAGCCCACCACTTTTCGATATATCGGCTTTTTGAGTTTAACGTTAGATTTCTAAAATCCAGAAATTCAGTTTGGGAAGCTTCAGAATTCACTTTTCCTGTCATGAATTCCAAAAGCCAAATCGTATTTCCTCCCCATGTGCCTTCATTAGCATCAAATACATTCGTATTAACATAGGTACTATTCGCTAATGCCGTACAAGATTCTACACTTGATAAATTAGAATCAATAGACATCGTTCCTGTTGATTCTTCATCTAAGAAATTTGTACAAGACAACAAGAATAAGGAACTTAGTATAATTAAATATGTGCTTTTCATATATTTACTAATTAAAAAGATAAATTGACACCAAAAGTAAATGTTCGAGGTTTAGGATATGTAAAGAAATCAACCCCTTGCGCAAAAGTATTTTCATAAGTTGTACTTTCCGGATCATATCCACTATATTTAGTAATACAGAATACATTTTGCCCACTAGCGTATATTCTCAAATTTTGCAATCGCAACTTAGAAACTACTGACTTAGGGAATGTATATCCAAGCATTATGTTTTGTCCTCTTACAAATGAGCCATCTTCAACTAGATAATCATCATGCATATAGTCGAAATAGGCCGTTGTCGGACGTCGCTCCGCAATCATAGATGATTGATTTTGTGGACTCCAACAGTTTAACACTGACGCTAAACTATTAGCAATTCCAGAACGGTTCTCCAAAGTCATTTTTGTCCTATTAAATACTTTATTCCCAAAGACTACTCTCAGATCTACCGTAAGATCAAGGTTCTTATAAACAAACGTATTCGAAAAATTCATAACCCATTTAGGAGAACTATAACCAATTATTGTCTCATCCTCATTATTGATCTTACCATCATTATTCAAGTCTTTATACTTTAAATCACCAGGTAACCTCTCATACTTCTTAGCCTCTTCTATTTCAGACTCGCCCCATGTTCCCATACGAACTTTGCCCCAAAAAGCTCCAATAGGCTTACCAACTCTTAATACTGTTATCTCACCTCCTTGGTAAGGTCCCGGAAAAATGTCTTCATCGTTAACTCCCAATTTCAAAACTTTATTCCGATTCATAGACCAGCTAAGATTTGTATACCAATTAAAATTTTTATTTTTAACATTATGCGTATTTAAAGTCAGCTCAAGACCTTGATTTCTAATCGACCCAATATTCTTCGTGACAGTTTCTAGTCCAGAGCTATACGGAATAGGAGCATCCAGTAATAGATCTTTCGTAGTTTTATGATAATAATCCGCAATAACTTCTATGCGATTATTAAATAAGGACAAATCAAATCCCGCATCTGCCTGTATAGTTTTTTCCCACTTCAAATCAGGATTTCCAAAAGAGTTACGATATAAACCTGTTTTATAATTATTATCAAGAATAATATTAGATGTACCCATATTTTGCGCAAAAGCATAATCTCCAATTTCCTGATTTCCTGTCACACCAACACTTGCTCTTATTTTTAAATTACTAATAACATCGTTACTCTTTAAAAAAGATTCTTCTGAGACTCTCCAAGCCAAAGCCGCAGATGGGAAAAAAGCATACTTATTATTCTTTCCAAATTTAGAAGATCCATCATATCGGCCCGTTACAGTTAAGAGATATTTTTCTTTATAGTTATAATTTACTCTCGCAAAATATGAATTTAGACCCCATCTATAATCATTGGAAGAAGATGGCTTTACTACCGTACCGACGCCTAAGTTATGCCACTGATAAAAATCATCCATGAAATTTTCATGACGGGCCTGCACTCTCTCACTATACTTTTGCTGCCAGCTCAGTCCTAACATTGCATTTAGCCGATGATACTTTCCAAATGTCTTATTATAATTAAAATAATTCTCATTCTGCCAATAATACTGTCTTTGAGCCTCAATAGATGCTATACCCTGCTGGCTGGTAGCAATTCTTAAGCCTTTTCCGGTATAGCTATTATTCTTCATATTGATTAATTCTATACCTATATTAGAACGTAATGACAAATCTTTAATAATCTTGAAATCTAAATAAATATTACCAACTGATTGAGTAGTATAATACAATCTTGAGCGTTCTTTTAAAAGCCGAACAGGATTGTCATCCTCCGTACCCGGCCAATCCCTATTACTTCCCCATGTCCCATCCGGATACTTAACAGGGATTATAGGCAAAGTCTCTAAGACACTACGAGACGCAGCTCCAGTATCAGTCAATGTGAATACTCTATTTTCATTAACTTGATTAACTGATAACATACCACCAACAGTCAGCCAATCCTTGACTTTTGTATCCAATGTTATCTTTCCACTATACCGCTTTAGTCCAGACTCTAACATAATTCCATTTTCATCCTTATAAGACACAAATAAACCATAAGTAGTATTATCCGTTCCTCCTCTCAGACTTATTTGGTGATTATGGGAAATAGCGGTTCGATATGCCTCATCTTGCCAATCTGTATCATATAAAGGTTTCCCATTTGCATCAAACAAGTTCGGATAATTTGAAGGGAGATTACGATTTGCATATTTACCTTCTTCATATCCTTTAGGATCATATTTCTTAGCATTTTCGTATAAGCTATTATAAACTTGCATGAATTCTTCAGAATTTAAGACATCTATTTTCTTTGCAGGAGTACCAATAGCCATATACCCTTCATAAGAAACTATAGGTTTACCTTTCAGACCTCGCTTAGTAGTAACTAATACAACTCCATTAGCACCTCTAGCCCCGTAAATAGCTGTAGCTGAAGCATCCTTTAAAACCTCTATTGACTCTACATCATTAGGATTCAGCAGTTCACTCGTAACCCCAATGATTCCATCAACTACATACAAAGGTTCATTTGATGATTTAATAGAATTATCACCCCTTATTCTCATTCTTACATGTCCACCTGGTGCCCCTGAATTCTGGAATACTTCAACACCCGCAACTTTTCCTTGCAAAGATTGAGTAATATTAGTGACTGGCCTATTTAGCAATTTATCCGATTTAACATTTGAGATTGATCCTGTTAAATCACTTTTTTTCATAGTGCCATAACCAACAACGACCACCTCGTCCAAAGCTTGCATATCCTCAGATAATATAACTTTTATAACAGATTCATCCCCTACTGCTATTTCTTTATCTACATATCCGATATAAGAAACTATCAATACGGCATTCGCTGGAACATTTTGTATAGAGAAATTTCCATCAAAATCAGAGATCGTACCATTTGTTGTACCTTTTATAACCACATTAGCTCCTATAATAGGTACTCCCTTAGAATCCAAAACAGTACCGATTACTTCAATTGCTTTTTTAGAAGTCTCCTTTATACTTGAAGTTTTCTTACGTATAATGACATTCTTGTCTCTTATCTCATAGGTCAACTCCTGACCACGCAGAATCTGTTCGATTACCGCATTGACCGATTGATTCTCCGCAGATACGGATATTTTCTTCCCTGTATCCACGTCCGCAGACGAGAATACAAATGAGTAGCCGCTCCTACTCTTCAGCTCATCCATCGCTTGCTTTACTGTTATATTGCTCACCTTCAAGGTTATACTCTGAGCACTAACAGTTAGATTTAAGCAAAACAAAGCTACAGCCACATAAATGGCCTTTTTTACAACTTTCATAAATAGCTTAATTTTTAGTAATTTAACTTGTGATTGATGATGACCTTTCAGAGGATTGATTACATTTGTAATCCTCATCCAGATCATTTGCATAATGTAATTTGAGGATTTATGAGTCGGAGGATCTAGCCCATTCTCCGATTCCTTTTATGATCCTGTTACTCCTTTTTAATCTCCTTCCATATACTCCATATTAAAACAATTTTAAGGTTAAACAATTATTTATCACTTCGCATAAAGCAGAATACTATCACTTTCCACTTTATATCTTACTTGATTTGTCGCAGTTATAATATCTAACACATTATATATAGTCTGTTCTTTTCTATTGAATAACGCATAAAAGCGATTATGGGCCAATTGCTCATCCACGATATGAATCTTCACATTATAGCTACGATTCAGTTCTTTCACGATGTCAGAAAGAGGCATCTCATCGAAGAAAAGTCCGCCATTCGTCCATTCCTTAGCATTTTTCACTTCCGCCCGGCTTATAATCATTTCCCCGGTAAGTTTATTTAAGGTAACTTTCTCCGAAGGAGATAAGTAGTTTATTCCCATCTTCTTTACATAATTCTCTAGCTGAACTTTTCCTTCCAACAAGTTCACGATGACTTCTTCATCCTCGTCATAATTCCGGAAGTTGAATTTAGTACCCAATACTTTCACA
>OBZE01000499.1_pt1 | contig 13305 bp, 19 predicted proteins | sample 1476901 | NCBI WGS metagenome assembly OBZE01 (sample SAMEA2580235, study PRJEB22360) | human gut metagenome | biome: human gut; feature: human-associated habitat; material: faeces | place: Denmark | collected 2008/2010 | reverse complement strand
TCTTAAAAAATTTGTAATGCTGTCTAAATATAATAATATTTTTTGTAAGGATTTCATAAAAATGTATACCAAATGGCTCCATTTTTATGTCTCCATTCGGTAGCCATTTTTAATTTTTGGGATCTATTCAGTATCTTTTAAGTATACATTCAGTCTCCATATAACAAATTTCAGTGCATAAATGGGAATCCTATTTGACACTGTCAAATCAATTCTTTTAACAAAAATGGCTACCGAATGGAGACTTTTTGTGCAGGATTCCTCTTATGCTCTTTAATTTAATTTAAAATGTTAAAGTTACATTTTACACCTATTTTTTAGGCTTTAGCTTTTTGCTGAGAAGAGCAATCGAGATAAAAAATACATTTTTCTTTCTAAAAGTTTTGAGAAAGAAATTTTAAAGCGATTTATAGCTTCTCTGTTGAATGAAAAAAGTTTTTAGTCTTTATTATTACGTGAAATAATAAAATGTCCTAGAAAGGGCTTAAAATGCAAAATAAAAAGACTACTCATTTTTCGAGTAGTCTGAAGAATAGTTTTTGATGTATTAAATGAAAGGGAGTACTACATTAATCATATCACATGCATTTATGCCGAGAAAATTTATTGACGTTGAGCAATTGGAATAATGCAATGTTTTTAGTAAATTAAAAAGAAAAGGGGTTTTTTTATGAAGTTGTACGTTAACGAAATTATCAGAACAAATAACTTCGAAGATGATGATATGATGAATAAAATTTTAGGTATGTGGGATAGTTTTTATAAAAATAATGATGATTATAAAGGGGAAGTATATGCAGTTTATCATGATTATGAATCGGATTATAAAGGCGATTATTCATTAGCTTTGTGTACAGAAGATATTTCGGCAGATAAATTTTTCGAAGTTGACTTTGCTGATAGTACTGAATATAAGTGCTCTGGAAAAGATGAAATTATAAACGTATGGAAACGTATTTGGAGAGATGAAGAAGAAAATAAGATTCAAAGAAGTTATTATATTGATTGCGAAGAATATAAAAAAGATGGGTCAGTTGTTATACATCTTTTTTAGGTTTTTTGAAACGAGTTTCAAAAAAGCCAAAAAATCTCATCGTTAAATACTTTTGAATGCACTGTAATTAAATAAGTGTTAAAGTAAAAATATAGCATTATCCTCAAACATCATTAATTCTTTTAACATGTAATAGTTCTTCGCCCAACACATAGCTACTCACAAATTGAGTGGCTATTTTTTAATGCTTTATTCCAATTGCTTTAAAGTTATATCACTTATTACTTTTTTAAATAAAAACCAACCACAAATGTGATTGGTTTCCTTTTTGTCTTTTGAATTTGTGAGGGGCAAATTGCCCCGAACTTTTTAATATCTTTTTATAAATCTTTTTAAAACCTTTTTAGGCGTCATTTGAGCCTTAGAGTGACAATGGATTTGAAATGCTAAAAGGGACGTTTTTAAATTTAAGTCACTTATATATTAAGAGAGGTGTTTTTTTATGTCTGGTGAAACAGTAGTATATAGAAATGAAATGAATTTAGTCTCATTAAGACGCTTTACAAGTACTGAAGTAGATTTATTCTTTACATTATGCAATAAACTTAAAGAGCAAGATACGAGAAAAGTAATTATTCCTTTTGAAGAATTAAAATATTTAAGTAACTACTACACGCGTTCTCAAGAACGCTTTATTAATGATTTAGAGCACGTATACGATAAAATGTTGAATCTAACATATGTAGAACGTAATGGTAGGTCTTTTGAAAAATTTGTTTTATTTACTTCATACAAAGTAGATTTAGACGAAGAATGTTTATCTATTAGTGTTAATCTTGATTTAAAACATATTTTAAATTCTATAACAGCTGATTTTAAAAATCGTCTAGATATACCTAAAACTTATCAAATGAATGATATAACCAAACGTGTATTAAAGCCTATAATTAATGAACTTTCTTCAATTTTTAATAATCTTAATATCAATAAAATTAAAGCAAAAAAAGGACGTAAAATTGAGTGGTTAGAGTTTACGTTTGACGCTGAGAAACGCATTCATAACAAGCGACAACCTCAAATGACTAATGTAGGTAAACAAAGACAATATATCAGTCGTGAAAAAACGCCGAGATGGTTAGAAGAACGTACTTATGAAAAAAATTAAAAAGTGAGTATGATCCACAATTAGAAAAAGAGCGAAAAGCATTCTTAAAACAACTTCAAGTTGATTGGGAAGATTAAGATAAAAGATCTTTAGCAAGTGTGCTAAAGATCTTTTATTTTGTATTTTATTTTCCTGTTAATTCAGGTATTAACCAACTTAGAAAACCTCCAATAGGAAAGACAATCCACCAATATCTAGCCATAAAATCCCAGCCATTTTTTACAGGTTCACTTTTTCTATTAGATACTCTATTTTTCATTCCAATAGTCATAGGATATTTTTTATCTAATTTTTTTGAAATAAAAACATTTAAAAAATAATGCATTATTGCTAAGATCAAAAACAAAGTAAAAATCCAAATGATTCCGTAAATATTTTGTTCTAAACCGTTTAACTCACCTACAAAGATTCCAAATAGTCCTAAAAACACAAAAATAAAACTAAATGTTATTAATTTAATAGTAAAAAGTTCATTTTTACGATAATTAAACTGCTTTTGTTGTTCTTTAGATATTTCCATTATTTCCTCCTCCTTATCAGAAGACGAGATAGATTCGAATAGTTCATTGACTGTCACATCTAATGCGTTTGAGACACTTTTAAGTGTTTCACTACTAACTTCTTCTCCAGCCTCCATTCTTTGAATTGTTCTTACTGTTACATAAGCCTTTTCTGCTAAATTTTCTTGAGTTAACGATTTTTGTTTTCTAATTTCTGCAACTTTTGATTTGTTCATACTCATAAACTACTCCTCAACTAAAAAATGAACACGAAAAATTGCCGACAGATGGACGACAATGAAACGACAGTTACTTCAAAATTATATTCTTAAAAGAAAGTATATATCTAATTTTACAAAAAGCATAAGAAAGGATATACTGAAATTAACAAATATTGCTAACATTTACGCACCAAACCCCAGCCTATTGCAGTAGGCTGGGGTTTTTTCGGTGTTGACTACGCCGTCTTATTTTTTATTACGTTGTTCTAGCCAAAATTTAAACAACGCAACACAGCACTCTATAAAAATAGATACTGTTATATAAACAAATATCGCTAACATTTCATCGCACCCCCTCTCTACGTCAAATTGACGTCTGAGGAAAAGACGACTTCATATAATATACCATGTGAGCTACGTGATATACATTGCATAAAAATAAAAAATTTCTCTTTATGAAAACTTATGAAAACGCGTGAGATCAATGATGTATAAAAGATGCATAAACGATAATCATAAAGAAAAGGCTTAAACGTTGATTTCACAGCGTTTAAGCCTTTTTGATGAGTTAACATAATTAGTTAATTATAGGTAGTACTTTTGTATAGGTTATGCATTTTGAACATCTAAATCAATCAATTCTGTACCTATATCAAAAAAGTTTTGGCTGTGTGTAGCCATAATGATTGTGACACCTTGTCTATTTAAATATTGGAAAATATTGATAACATCATGAGCGTTTTTTTCATCCAAATTACCCGTGGGTTCATCAGCAAATATAACGGTAGGATTTTTAAGAATCGCTCTTGCAATAGCAATACGTTGTTGCTCTCCACCACTACAAGTATAAACTTTTCGTTTAAGTATCTCTTTCGGTAATCCGACAGATTGAATAATTTCGATAATTTTAGGCATATCTTTTTTAGAAATATTTAATGGTAACATAAGATTTGCTAATACTGTTTTATTTTCTAATAAGCCATAATTTTGATAAATATAGGCAATATCTTCTTTTTTAAACTTTCTAATTTGTGACTTTGAAGCAATAGACTGATTTTTATAAATTATTTGACCCTCAGTAGGTGCTTCTAATAAACCTAAAATATTTAGCAATGTAGACTTTCCTTGACCACTTTTTCCTTTAATTACAACAAATGCTTTTTCTTTAATAGTAAGGTTTATATTTTTCAAAATATAGATATCTTTAAATGATTTAGATACATTCTTTAATTGGATCATGATTACTCTTTTCCTTTCAAAATAGCATTGTTATTCTTCTGATTGAGTATTAAAAATTCTATAGAGATGACGATCATTTCAAAAATAAGCAAACTAATAAAGATCAATAAACTGGTTATAGGATACTTTTGTAAAAACATACCAAGTAACAGTATGTTAACAAATGCTAATAATAGAAATGCATACTTGTGGTTATTCCAAACGGAATATCCTAGATTATATTTAATAAATATTGCATGCTTCCAATTAACAAAATATAAATGGATAGCTGTAAATATAGCAATAATAAATGAAATTAACGTAATAAGTGCTAGTAGAACATACTTAATAATTTCTTTCTTGATATCGTTAATATCATCTACCTTCGTGTCATAGACCGAATTAATAGAAATTATATCGTCCAGTAAACCATATTTTTTTAATAGTGGTTTCAAAGTATCATAAGGATTATCTTTTTTACTCTCAAAGAAATAGCAGTCATCCATATAATGTGCATTGTTTCTGACATGCGTATTACCTGTTTCAACTATCGCAATAGGAGCCTCTATTTTATTGTTCTTGCCCCCTGCATCACTATTATACGTAGGATACTTTGAACTGTTTTTTACATAAATAATATTAATATGCGCAGGGGCATGATCTTTTCGGATATCATCATATAACGTGCGTTTAAATTTAAAATCTTTTGTAAAGTTCTTTCTAATCTTATGTTCATAATGTTTGAACTTAATAGGTACCAATATATTTCTCGTATATTTATCATGTTGAATGTATCTCAAAACATCTTCACTTTGAGGCGTAACCATATGATGTCGTTTAAGATAATTGGGATCGACGATTATTGTTTTACCATCGGGTTCTATACTGTTATTTTCCTCTTCATTCATTTTATATAATGGAAGTTCTCCGTCTTCACTTGTAAAATTTTCAGTATCTATTAAAAAACCTGGATTTTCTTTACTTTTTAATAAACGATCAAATCTTTTATCCTGTGCTATTTCAATTTTCTTGTTATACACTGCCCCATTGTCTTGAACATTAGGTTGATATACATCTTTCGTATTTTTCCAACCCTTAAGTGAAGGAATTTTAGACTGAAAATCATGACTATTTTTTATGACTTGGTGTGTTGAAGTCGTTAAAAAGACACCCATTACGATGGCAAGTAAAATATAAAGATAGATTATTAGGTTGACATTAGGTTTGACTTGATTTTTATAAAAATTTTTTTGATATATCATTAAAAGAAGGATTGTAATGCAACTTAGTGCAATCAATGTTAAAACCATAACGGAACATACGACAGCTAATAATTGTAAGATATGTAAGTCTTTATAAATCGCTAAGTAAGTGATCAACGTAGTTCCAATAGATAGTAAAACATAACTTAAAAATATCCATTTCAAATCTCGCATTACAAACATAAAGTGATGAGTTAGGTCATATCCTAAATCTGAAAGCATTTTATAATTTTGTTTATTACGTTGTAAGTAGTGACAATAAACGATAAAAATTAACAAACTTAATAAGAAAACTAATGCTAAAGTATATTGATCTAAAGTTAAATAAGATAGCAAGCTAGGATTTTCCTGTTTGATCGTGTCCCCCGCATATTTGCTCATGAGTGAAAGCACAGTCGCTTTATCTTTAGGATCCCCTTTTATATAATACATTCCTACTGCAGACAGATGTTTTGTAGTTGTTATATTTTCAACATCGATATGCATTTTACTATCAAATATATGTAACTGATGATGATTATCTCTTTGATTAAGTAATCTTTTTTCATTTGTATTAAAAAGAATACGATTATCGTTGAAATATGTAACTTTAGTTAAACCAACATGATGATTTTTGGCGATTTTATTAAAGTATTGAGGCGCATCCCGAGTATGTTTCTTTTCTTTTCCCGGAACATTATAAACGAAATGATCATGGTCTTTTATGATGGTTTGATAAAAAGAAAGGTTTTTCGCCGAATTTGCGATGCCTAAACTAAATATCAACGTGATTGAGACCAATAAAAATAATAATAATTTTTTCATATGTATAAATACCTTTCATAGCATGAATTAAGACAGAAAATTCGTTTTATAGAGAATTTTCTGTCTTAATTTCTTGCTTATTTAATAATATGATTATGTGTGATCATAAAAAGCTTTGTTTCCAGACCATGTTTTTTTCACAGAAGATTTAGACCAATGACCCGGCTTCTTCCAGCCGCCACTATTTCCATTTCCACTTCCATTTATAACTGAAGCATGGCCTTTGTGTCTATAATGTTTATAATTTGATTTAACAGTTTTGCTTGTAGTCCCTCTTACCCAGTATCCTCCTGACTTTTTACCTTGTTTTATTGAACGAGTAGAAACATTATTATCATAGGTTTTTGAAGCTTTTAAACCATGAGAGTTATCTACATTTTCAGAACCTCCATGAGCGTCTGTCATAGATGCCTGTGCATAGCCTATAGTTCCTAAGCCACTAATGCCAAGAGTAAGAGCAGAAGCAAGTAAAAATTGTTTCTTCATCAACTTAATCCTCCTTTGAATTCATCACATTTAAAACATATCATAGATATATTTTACTTCACTTAATTTTACAAAATATTAATCGAATAAATAAATTTAATTAAAGATTTAAATATCTAGCGATTAAATATTACTTTTTATCATAGAAAATCTATTACAAAGTAGATTTTAAAGTGTAATTAGAAACAGTAAAAGAGACTAGCCAAATCGCTAGTCTCTTTTACTGTTTCTAACTTGATTAAGCAATAACCGATCATTTTTATAACTCCCATATATTATTTTCTGTAAGGTTCTGATTCTAAAAGATATTTATAATAGGAGTCTTTCTTTTGTAAATCTGTTTCCCCCCACACCTTATACTCTTTATCATCTGTCCATGGTGCTGGTGCTGGTGTCACGTTATACTCATACTCACTATATGGTTGATCTTTAAAAACAATATCTTTTTCAGCATATCCCATCATAATATTAAAACTCATTTTTTCATTTTTTATTTTTTTATCCCAACCCTTACATTCTATAACGTGATCGATGATTTTCTCACTCTTGTGTTTCTGATAAGTAATCACACTAAAAGTCCAAACTGTTAAGGTAATAATGATAACAATAATAGAAGTTATTAATATTTCTAAGATTTTCTTCATTTTTTAATTTCTATACCATGCTGTTTTAGGCCAGTTTTTATGTTTGGGTTTACCTTTCCATGATGAGCAATCTTTAACACCTTTTCTATAAATATTATTCAAACCATCGCATGTAGTCATTTTTCCCAAGGAAGAACATTTATAAGCTTTGGCGTGATACCAGCAGTCACTTTTATAAAAATCTACATAAGCTCTAGGATGTTTTTTTGACCAGTATCTATGATCAGATTTTGTTCCGTTAAATCTATTACAATATACATGAGCACCTTTTTTTACTTTTTGACCATCGTGTTGTCCGTTATATGATTTACCACTATAAAAGGTTATCCCATCCGGTATTTTTTCATCATCTTTTCCATCCATATTACCAACAAAATCAGAGAAATTAATTACTTTTGTATTATTTTCAGCACTACCATCAGCTGAATAACTTGAAGTTTTATTCTCTGGATTAGGTAATTTGTCTTCTACAACGATTTTATTTCCATGTTTAGTTATGTGGAAATTATTATCTTCTTTTTCAATTTCTTTAAATTGTTTCATCGTTTTGGAATCAACTTGAGAAGCATCATAAGTCCCAACTAATTTAACAGTCTGAGGAGTTGATTCGTAATTTTCTTTTGCGTGAGTTATATTTGTTTGTACACTCTCTATCCCTGTTCCCGATACTAAAACGCCCACCAAAATTAGTTTTGCGAAATTTTTCAGCTTTTTTACATCTCCTTGAAAATTAAATATATTATGTAGAAAAAATATGCACTTTTAAGTTATCATAAATTATAAAAAAATTTTTGAAAACTAGGTGAACTTTAATGAAAAAAGTATTCTATGGTATTGGTATAATAATTATTTTAGTAATTTGTTATATTTTTGTAAACTTTTTCTTTTTTGATTCATGGGCATGTCATTCAAGTGAAAAGCAATTAAATAATTATGTTAAACATGGAGATGTTAAGAAATTAAAAAAGATTGCTAAAGATAATAAAACGTATCAATTCTTAAAAAAACAAAATAAAATTTCTATAGATGGAAAATCTGATAATCAAGGAAGTGGACATACAGGTTATTATCGTATTGATATCAATGGAAAGCCAGCTTCATTATTTATAAAGATTAAGTATGCATTTCTTCCAGAAATACCAAAGATAAAAACAGTAGAGTTAGATAAATAAAGTATCTGAAAAGAGCGCTTATTGACAGTTTGAAAGCGACTAATAATCATATTATTAGTCGCTTTCTTTTTTATTGTTCTTTTAATCATTTAATCGTATTTTTTAATGGTCGATTATCACATAATATGTACTGAAGTTCATAAATGATGTATTATCAAAGTGTTCTAATAAACGATGAAATCAAAGAAAAGTAACATAATAGTCACTTATTACGGTGAGAAAAACCATAGATAACTAAATATATAAGCATAATAAATATGAAATAAATAGCTCCTAAAAATAATGAAAAAATATCTGTGGTAAGAGGTTTAAAATAATTTGATGAATCGTAAATGTTCATAAATAAATGAACACATACCCAAGAAAGAAATATTCCAATGCATCTACCTATTACAATACTTATATTATTTTCAAAGCCGAATTTAAAAATGGATATACTCATTAATATAGCAACTATTATAAATGGAATGTAGCCTATTAATAAACCTGTTTGATAATCAGTAAATAATCCGATAAATTCTATTGGAACTAAAGATAAAATTAATATAATGATTTTTAACCATTTCATTTTAAAAGTTCTCTCCTCAATATAATTATTCTTTTAATATCATTTTATTTAATGTAATGTTTAATTGTAAATAAAATTAAAAATTTAAACAAAGTCAATACAGAAGAGATTCAAGCAGAACTACGACAAGAGATTCGTCAGGTTCAAGATGAAAACAAAGAAATGTTACGTGAAGTGAGAGCATCACATGAGCATTATCAGAAAAGACAAAAACAATTATTTACAGGGATTGGATCAATACTGTTAGTCTTTATGCTATTTGCTTTAATTATGACCATAGGCAGTGACTTTATGAGTTTCTTGCATGTAGATATATTACAAAAAGCCATAGCAAGCAAAATCAAAGCGTCTGAAGGCTTTATGACATTTGTTTGGTATATTGTGTGCATATGGTTTGCCTTATATATTCGCTATAGGACTATTTATTGGCTTATATGAGTGGATTAGAGTACGATTCCATAATTAAAAATGAATGTGATAAAGTCTGTATGAAAAAAGGAGCTTTAAATATTTTGGAATTCTTGTATGTTTGTAAAAAAATCATGGATATTTCAGTTAGTATAGTAACAGTTTTGGAAGAAGACGTAGCAAGAATGTTAGTTAAAATCAGCGAAAGAATTAAAAAAGGTGGTTTTATTTTAAAAATTGTTTTATTTTTCACATATTATTTTGTTTCTTGTTTTATTTTGTCTTCCTTATGTGATTTATTACTTTCAACAAAATTTGATGTATATATAAATGTAATTGCAGCATTGATTTTTGCAGTATGTATGACACCTCTTACTTTTATATTAAAGGACGATAAAAACAAGAAGTAGAGCACGCATTTATGCCGAGAAAATTTATTGACATTGAGCCTCGGAACCCTTAATAAACCCTAAAATTGTCGACTCGTCGGTTTCATAGCTCACGCTATACCGACATTCGTCGAAACAGTTTAATTAAGGGTTCCGAGGCTCAATGTCAATAAAGCAATAAAAACTATAGTTAAAATAATATCGTGAAGGTATGCTTTATATTGATATCTAGAGATGAGTATAAAAGGAAAGGTTAATTTTATGTTATTAAAAAATAAGATTTATTCAGGCATTATTATTGTTATTTTTATAGTTTGTTTGATTATAGGATTGAATGAAAATATCATTGGAAATCCTTTAGTAGAAAAAATATTTTATTTATTAAGTTTTTTATTTTTTGTATTATTAATAATTGGTACAACAAAAAAAAGAAGGCATTAATGCCTTCTTTTTTATGCTCCATTATGGGTAGTTAAAATGTATAGATTATATATTTAACACCTTAATTTTTTAGCTTCTTTTATACGACCGAACTGCTTTTGATAGAATATATTGATTGAGACTTTATGGCTCAATAATAAATTGAGATGTAACAACCGGAAGAACTGATAATCGTCCGGCACCATAATAATACGATTGCCAAACAAGTTTCGAACAGTATGTAACGCTTTTAGAATATGGATTCGTCGTTATACTGTAAGGTACACCGTTAAAATGAGATTTCGCATAGCTTCCAGCTTTACCTCTATATTTTTTTGATGCTCGATAAACTTTGATATAACGATGTTTGGGATTTCCTTTTCCAGTATATATTGCAGCATGACCTGTAAACCCTTTTGAACTTACGTTATTTGTGATGAAAAAATCACCTTTTTTCAAATGAAATTTCTTTTTTTCTTGAACGATTTTCTCGATCTATTCGATCTTGTTTTTGTTGTTTCTGCCATTGTACTTCAGCTGTTTTCTCAAATTCTGCTTCATCTTTACGCTCTTGAGCTTTCATTTGTTGCCATTGTTGTTCAGTAATTGATTTAGACACAATACCTTCATTTTGAAGTTCCTTTAACGACTCAGAGTTAGTTGAGCTATCACCTTATGCATTTATACTTCCTGTAGTTAAAACTGTTCCACATATTGTACAACATAATAATCTCATCATTAACTTTTTCATAAATTTTCTCCTTTTATTTTACTTTATTACATTTAATAATATATCATAAATATATATTATTGTATTTAATTTTACAAAATATTAATTAAGGAGACCAATATGCAAAGAAAATACAAAATTATAGGTATTATTTTTATCGTTCTTCTTATTGTTTTAACATTAATTTTTAGTATAGTTCACCATTATGCTAATGTTCAAAAACATGAAGAAGCTAAACTAAAACAAAAAGTTCACCATATTTTCAAACAAAAAGGTTGGGAAGATAAAGTTAAAGAAGAAAAAAATATATTTACGTTCAATACTGGAGATAATGACTTACAAGTCACTTTTAAAGATGAGCCTTATAATACGTATACATATTCTATTGATGAAAACAATAAAGTATATGGACATGCTGTTTTGAAAGATGAATATGATAAAGATTTTGATAGTAAAAAAAAGTACAAAGAATATTTAAGAAAAATGCATTTTGAAGAAAAATATGATCTGAAATAAAAAAGCAAGCGACTACGATAATTGATAGTCGCTTGCTTTTTAGTGTTCTTTCAATTTGTTTAATGCTTTTTTATGATTCGTTTTCTATCTTGTAATTTGGAGGCTTATATATGCCATTTTAAAAGCAAATGCGCGTCTTTAATATGAAATAATACTAAAATACCTATATGATATTAAATGAAAAGCCTGTATAAAGTTTAAAATAGCTTAGAAAGCAAAAAGGAGTATTAGCATTGAAATCAATTGTTCATTTTATTTGCCTCTTTATCATATTTTGTATTTTTGGATATGTGATAGATTTAATATTTTTTAAAGAAATAAATATTTTTCTGATTTTAGAATCAGCCTTTATTTTATCATTACTAATCATGCCGATATTAAAGATTGTAAAAGAGATAGAAATTGAAAAACAGAACTGGTAAATACCATTTTCTATACTTAATGTTTAATAAAAATAGGCTACTAAAATTCAGTTAATAAAGATGGATCTTTATTAACTGAATTTTAAAAAATATATAGTGTTAATTTTTTAAATTAAAGTAGTTATAACTTAATTTATATGATAAAGTTACTTTCAGTTTTTATTGCAAGTTTATTAGTTTTAACCGGATTATCTTTTTCTTCAATTAATCAAGGTAATACTGCGAGTGCTAAAACAAAATATAAAACAACTATAACTTACAAAGGTCAAAAATATGTATATGTTGGTCATTATAAACACCATTTTTCTAAAAAAGTAGTTAAATTTTCTAAAGGAGTTCATTCAGGAAACAAATTAGTATCTGCTGCTAGTAAACTTAGTAAAAATGGTTATGTTAAAGCATCCTCGGCTATTTATAAAGCCTTTGATTTTGGATTGAAAAATGAATTAAAAGGTAGCTATTTTTACACAGCAGCTAAAAAAGGTACAGGCGTAACAATTTCTTATGATATGTATACTGCAACAACAGGTCCGAACCATACTATAGCTAAGAATTTTAAACATAGTTATAATTAAATAAATGTGAGGGGAAAGATTAATCTTTCCCCTCACATTTATTTTCAAGCTTTTTTGAACGGTTGAATTTTAGACCATAATTTATGAATTCATAGATATTAGATAATATTTCAGCTATTATTCTTAAAATATTTTCCATTATCATCACTACTTTCAATTTTATTCAGTATATTTAATTTTTCTCTCGAATTTTTTTATATCCCCATTTTTATATTTAACTTCATAAAGAATACTTTCTCCTAATAAATCTTTTACATTATCGTATTTGTTTGCTACACCTTTCCAAATCAATGTATCTTTAGTATCTTTTTTAATACCGTCGTTAGTAATTTCTTTTGCATTGTTATTTTTATATCGATACACTTTCCCAATTTTTTCAGGTTTGTTATTTTCTTTTTTATTTACTGTAATATTAACAGCTTTACTTGTAGGATTAATTTCTAATGCACTTTTTTTAATTGGTTTTTCTTTAGAACTATTACTACATCCAGTAGCAGTTAGAACTAAAATAAGAGAAATAATAATACTAAATATTGCTTTTTTCATTCTGATCATCCTTTTTTGCTTATTCAAGATTACCATATTCTTCATTTAAATATTTTGATATTAAATTTTCAATTTGTTTAGATATATTAATACCATATTTTGTTTGGTTCTGTTGCAAAGTTGAATTTATAGTATAATTTTAACAAAAAGGAGCCTTCTGTATGAACTATTTCAGATATAAACAATTTAACAAGAATGTTATCACTGTAGCCGTTGGGTTCAAGAATATGCCCCAATTTTATATCAAATTTGGAAGAAAAAGCAT
>OBZE01000494.1_pt1 | contig 13590 bp, 7 predicted proteins | sample 1476901 | NCBI WGS metagenome assembly OBZE01 (sample SAMEA2580235, study PRJEB22360) | human gut metagenome | biome: human gut; feature: human-associated habitat; material: faeces | place: Denmark | collected 2008/2010 | reverse complement strand
AATAACCATGCTCAGCAAGTTAAAATTAAATCAGTTGTATTTCAAGGATACTTCGTTTGTAAACCTCATGACCAAACGGATTTTTAATGTTCTTTTGGTAGCAAATCCGTATGATGCTTTTATGTTGGAGGATGACGGGCGTATAGATGAGAAGATATTTAATGAATATATGAACCTCAGTCTTCGCTATCCGCCACGTTTCACACAAGTTTCTACTGAGGAAGCTGCCTGGAAGCAATTGGAGAACACTACATTTGATCTGGTGATTTGTATGCCCGGATCTGATAACAGTGATACATTTGAGATTGCACGCAGCATAAAAGAACAATACCCTCATATTCCGCTGGTAGTACTGACCCCGTTCTCGCATGGTATTACGGCACGTATGGAGCATGAGGATCTGAGCATCTTTGAATATGTGTTCTGCTGGTTGGGGAATACGGACCTGTTAGTGTCTATCATCAAGCTGATAGAAGATAAGATGAATTTGGAACATGATATTAAAGAGGTGGGAGTGCAGATGATTTTATTGGTGGAAGATTCCATCCGGTTCTATTCTTCCGTGTTGCCTAACTTATATAAATTTGTGTTGAAGCAAAGTCAGGAATTTGCCACAGAGGCTTTGAATGCTCACCAGCGTACATTGCGTATGAGGGGACGTCCCAAAATTGTATTGGCACGTACTTACGAGGAGGCGATGGATTTATATAATAAATATCAGAATAATGTATTAGGTGTGATTACGGATGCACGTTACCCGCGTGGTGGTGTGGTGGATCCAATGGCAGGTATTAAGTTGCTGGCGGAGGTACGTTCCAGGGATCCGTTTGTTCCTCTTATTTTACAGTCGGCCGAGGTAGACAACAAGGTGTATGCTTCCCGGTATGGTGCTAGCTTTGTGGATAAGAATTCCAAGAAGATGAATATAGACTTGCGTGAAATTGTGTCTGATGATTTTGGTTTCGGGGATTTCATTTTCCGTAATCCCGATACCTTGGAAGAAGTGGCCCGTGTTCATAATTTGAAGGAATTACAGAATGTTATTTTTGCTATTCCTAAAGAATCTCTCCTTTACCATATCAGTCGTAATCACGTATCCCGCTGGCTGTATTCTCGTGCCATGTTTCCACCTGCCGAGTTCTTAAAGCAGATAACTTGGGAGTCTTTGCAGGATATTGATGCTCATCGCCGTATAATCTTTGAGGCTATTGTGAAGTACCGTAAGATGAAGAATCAAGGTGTGGTGGCTGTGTTCCAACGTGATCGTTTTGACCGTTATTCTAATTTTGCCCGTATCGGTGAGGGGTCATTGGGGGGAAAAGGACGTGGTCTGGCTTTTATAGACAATATGGTAAAGCGCCACGTGGAATTTGATGAGTTTGAAAATGCGACGGTGGTCATTCCTAAAACGGTGGTGCTTTGTACGGATATCTTTGATGAATTCATGGATACCAATAGCCTATATCAAGTAGCATTGAGTGATGCGGATGATGACACGATATTGAAAGCTTTTCTTCGTGCCAAGTTGCCCGACCGTCTGGTGGAAGATTTCTTTGCTTTCTTTGATGTGGTGAAATCGCCTATAGCCATCCGTTCTTCCAGTTTGCTGGAAGATTCTCATTATCAGCCTTTTGCTGGGATATATTCTACTTATATGATTCCTTATTTAGATGATAAATATGAGATGCTCCGTATGTTGAGCGATGCCATAAAAGGGGTGTATGCTTCTGTTTTCTTCAGAGACAGCAAGGCGTATATGCAGGCAACCAGCAATGTGATAGACCAAGAGAAGATGGCTGTTATTTTACAACAGGTGGTCGGCACACAGTATGGTGACCGTTTCTATCCTTCTATTTCGGGGGTGGCACGTTCGCTCAACTATTACCCCATAGGAGATGAAAAAGCCGAAGAGGGAACTGTAAGTCTTGCTTTGGGGTTGGGTAAATATATTGTAGACGGAGGTCTGACTCTGAGGGTGTGTCCTTATCATCCTAACCAAGTGTTGCAGACCAGTGAGATGGAAATAGCTCTTCGTGAAACGCAGACTCAGTTTTATGCGCTTGATTTGAAGAATACGGGGCATAACTTTTCTTTGGATGACGGCTTTAATTTGTTGAAGCTTCCGGTGAAAGAAGCTGATAATGATGGAGCCTTAACTTTCATTGCTTCCACGTATGATCCGTATGATATGATTATCCGTGACGGAATTTATCCGGGAGGCCGGAAGGTGATAACATTTGCCAATGTGTTGCAACACGATGTATTTCCTTTGCCCCGTATTTTGCAGTTGGTACAGGAATACGGGCAAAGTGAGATGAGGCGTCCTGTTGAGATAGAGTTTGCTGTGACATTGAACCAGCAAAAGAAGAATGGTACTTTCTATTTATTGCAGATTCGTCCGATGGTCGATGTGAAAGCCAATCTTGAGGAGGATTTGAACCTTATTAAGGATGAGGATGTTCTTTTAAAGAGTAATAATTCACTGGGGCATGGCATTATGGAGGACATTCAGGATGTGATTTATGTGAAGACAGATGGTTATACTGCTTCCAATAATCCGACCATTGCTTATGAAATAGAAAAGATGAACCGTAAATTCTTGGATGAAGGGAAACATTATATATTGGTAGGTCCGGGACGCTGGGGAAGCAGCGATTCGTGGCTGGGCATTCCTGTGAAGTGGCCCCATATTTCGGCTGCACGTGTCATTGTGGAGGCGGGGCTGACTAATTATCGTGTGGACCCTAGTCAGGGAACTCACTTCTTTCAGAATCTGACTTCTTTCGGAGTCGGTTATTTCACAATTAATGCCTATATGAAGGATGGTATCTATAACCAAGAGGTACTGGATACCCGGCCGGCTATTGAAGAAACCAGGTTCATTCGTCATGTGCGGTTTGATAAACCATTGATAGTGAAGATGGATGGAAAGAAGAAGCTGGGGGTAGTGATGTTGCCGGAATAATGTTCTAAATTACGTAAAATGTGTCCTAAATTTCGATAAAAATAGTTATACGCTTAACTTTTTATTATATTTGCACGATTTTTCGAGTATAAATTAAATTAACTAAACAATGAAAAAGAATCTTTTTTATTATTTGTTCGCAGTGATTTGTTCTGTGACATTGTTCACATCGTGTAGTGATGATGATGATGAAAAAATGGTAAATCCTGTGCCTCAGACAACCTTTACTGGTGAAAATGGTTTGCAACTTACATACAATGGTGCGCCGATGCCGGGTAAGAAAGTTACTTTTACTCCCGATGCAACCAATGCTCAGAAGGCAACTCTACGTTTGGAAGGGGAATTTGACTTAAATGGCATCTTGGGGAAAGCAAAGAGTGCTGCAGCTCGTGAAGATGTATCGATGCCTACTGCTCCCGGTGTGTTACCAGGAAGTCCGGTGGTTACCTTGCCGGTTGATTTGACTATCAATGGTGATCAATGTTCTTTTGCCGGTACATCAGAAACAGATTATTGTACTTTCTCTTATAAAGGTGAGGTTTCAGCCGGAGCTATGGAGCTGGCTTTGAGTGAAGTGAAATTGAAGAATGCGAAACTGGCTGGAATGACTTGGAAATTGAAACCGTATGATAAAGAAGATCCTAACGAAATAGATCCAATTTATTTAGTATGGGAAGCGGAAAAGAAAGTATTCGATTTTCTGCCGATTGAGTCTGCTTTGAAGTTTGCGTTACGTATGGAATTGATTGCTGCCGGAGCGGACCATAAAGTTTCTGCTACAGAGATGTTGGGAACTGTTTTGCAGGATGTTACTTTCATGGAAGACGGTAATATTGTGGCTACTTATAAAGATGCTGCTAATGGTGGTACAGAATGGACGAAGTCTCCTGTAAACTTGGCTCAATACGTAGTAGAGAATGACAATCAGATAAAGGTGTTTCTGAATCCTGCTGCTATCATCGCTGCTGTCAATAATGCAGGGAGAGCTATTGATGTTCAGACAGTTATCCAGCAGGCCATTCAAATATTGTATCCTATGTTAGTGAATGGTGTGCCTGTAGCTTTTGAACAAACAGAGGATGCTTTAAGCGTATATCTGAATACAGAATTACTGTTGCCTTTATTGAAAACACTGGTTGTTCCTTTGTTGTCAGACGAAGAAGTGGTTGCTATGCTGGTGGAATTGATGAAAAAAGACCCTGATTTCGGTGAAATGGCTGGTTTAGCTGAGCCAATGTTGAAAGCTTTTCCTGAGATTATAGAATCTACTACTAAAGTGGAGATTGGTTTGAACTTTGTTAAGTAAAGAAGAAAAGCTGAAATTATTTGTATAGTAATAAGGCGAAGAGAGCTACCTCTCTTCGCCTTATTTCATAGTTACTTTTATTTTTGTATTTCACCTTCGATTACTTGAGCAAAGTTTTTTAATTTTCCACTACAACTAGGATCACCTGTAAAAATATGAGAAGGGTAATGGAACATTGTTTTTCTCATATCAGAAAATGGATTTTTGTACGTATATCTGCATAGAATTATATAGACGTATGTGAAATCTTATATGTTTCAAATAAAATTCTACACCAAAGATAAGGACGTTTTTTAAAAAGATCAAGAGCTTTTAAAAAAAGACAAAGAGCTTTTTTAAAAACGTCTTGATCTTTTTTACTACTACTGGGACTTTGTAAGCTGTCATTCTGTGGAAGTACAAAGCCTTTATGCGTATTATTGCGAGGAAAAATCCTGAAAATATCTACTTTGTATTAAGCCGAAACAACTTATGAAAAAGAATATATAGCTGAAAACAAGTAGATTACGAGAGTATCTGTTTCGGAACGTAATGAGGGCATGAGAGTATAAGTGAGAGCATATATTATTAGCATTTATGTATAAGTCATTTATAATTAACATATTATACATGTAGTGAGAGCATGAGGGTATAAACGTCCCCAACTTTCTAGAGAAAAAACTAATATGTCAAGAACACTTCTAAAAGTTGCCGGAGAACAAAATGATCCTTTAAGAGTAAAAGTCTTTCCTCATGATTTTGTAGATAAACCACTACTCCCCCTTATCCTACTTCAGAAATATATTGTTTATCGGAAAATTGAAGTAGGATAAGGGGGAGTAGAACAACAAATAGTCAGTGGTGGAAAACTTTTGGATTAGAACGCATACCCGAATCCTACATTCAGGTAGATGGCATACATATCAAAAGTAACGGTTTTGAAATCTTTGTTGAATATATCATTCAGGCCCCAATTCAAGTCGGCATGTACTTTCAGATGCTTGAACGCTTTCCAATCCACACCTGCTTGAACTCCCCATTGGAACTTGCGTAGATCACCGGAGAAGTCGTAAGTAGCAATGGCTCCGTTGGTGAAATTTATTTTGTCTCCGGTGGGGTTGGTTTCACGCAAATAGCCTTCATATACATGGCCACTGAAATCTCCATCCATCAGATAAGAAAAGTACGGGCCGAGTTTCAGCGTGGTGCGTGGACTCAGTTTGTAGGCTGCTAGTACGGGGATGGTGATGTAAGAGTTCTGTACTTTGGTGCGTACTCCTCCGGTCCAGTTTCCTTTTAGTCGGTTTCCGTCATAGCCTATGATTTCCATATTGTAATTCTTTACCGTTGCTTTGGTGCGCATGCCTTTATTCTCCAAACGCAGTCCAGTGATGATTCCCCATTTTTTTTTCGTATCCAGCCACTTGGTCATGTTTCCCTCGATAGTGATAGATAGGGTTGGGTTATATCCGTCTATGCTGCGTATTTCTTCGGGGAAAGGCAGTGGGGCGGTACCTCCTAGGTTGACTCCCGCTTTGATTTCGTACTCCCAACCATGCAATGCTGCATTGATGATTGTTTTGTTTCTGTTTGTCTGCGCATACAGTCCGAGGCTTGCTAAAGCCAGTATCAAGGTTAATATATATTTTTTCATATCTGTTTTTATCTAAGTGGTTGTTTGCATACCAGTTTCAGGTCGTCAATAAGCAGGGTGCTACCCGGTGCGCCTTGAAATACATCACCGTCCTTGCTTGCCGATAGGACAATGCTGACGTTGTATCCTCCGTTTGCCAATTTTTGGGGATCTATTGTTTTTCCATAATGCTCATAGTTGAAGTCCAGTTCAAAGCGGGTCCATTCGCTTGTTTCATGCGTGTCGGTTATGACAGCAGCGGCTACCATGTTTTCATGTTCATAATTGTTCTTTGCGATATGGCCATCCAGCATCTGCACGTCTTTGGTCTTTTCGTAAAACAAGGCATAGATATTGAAAACGTCTTTTCGGTTGGTAGATTCTCCGTTCTCATAGAATTCTGGTCCTGCTTTGTATTTGTAGTAGCCGACCAATTTAATGGGTTCATAATAGAAGGTTGTTCCGAATTTGGTTGCCGACAACGCATCGCTCATGGCGGAGCCTATGTCGAAACTGCCAATGAACAGGTTACCTGCTGCAATGGGCATACCTACCAAAGTGCCTAAACTTCCTGTTTTGCGAGTAATCAGTTGCAAGCAGTTGCCTGTGCGGCCGTTTGGACTGATGCTGGTAGGGAAGTCGTTCGGAGTGTAACCGCTTCCGGTTAAGGCAAATCCCTGATTACCACTGGACCATGTTAGTGTGGAGTAGCCAGAGGCTGCTTCGTATAGCACATAATATTCATTTTTATTGTAAGGTACGGTTTTTACGTTTTCAAAGTTAAAAACCGTCGGGATGCTTTTGGTTTCTGGATAATGGATATTGATGGCGTAGGTGCGGTGCCAATTCTTGTCCTCGGATGTTACGGTATAGCGCACTGGGTTGGTGAAATTCTGTGTACTTCCGTTGGCCGGTTCGATAGATGCTCCTTCAGTCAGCTCGAAAGTGGGAGCTAGTCGGGTCAGGTCGGTACCGTTGTTTACTTCTATGTAAATAGGGTAAGCGTTCAGGCTTTTGTCGTAAGGACGGTTATAGTCAATGTCTGTACCTGTCAGCATCTCGGCAGGGAGGATGCAGTTCAAGATGTCCGCTTCCGCATTGGGGGCTTCGTCCTTGATACAGGAGGTGCAAAGGAGCAATCCTGTTACTGTGCAGGTGAATAAGTTTTTCAGCTTCATGAATTTGTAATTTAATAGTTGTTCTTATACATAACAGATTGCAAAGGTACTGATTTTCCGTGAAAGTGTTTGCATTCAAAATAGAAAGGTGCGGAAAATTGTCTTTCCCGCACCTTGAACTGCAAATATACTTAATAATAAAGGAATGGTTTTTATTAAACAATACCTTGAGCCATCATAGCTTTGGCTACCTTCATGAATCCTGCTACATTAGCACCTTTCACATAGTTTACATAACCATCGGCTTCAGTACCGTATTGTACACAAGCCTCATGAATATTTTTCATGATACTTTTCAATTTTTCGTCTACTTCTTCTTGACTCCAGCCCAGTTTGATAGAATTTTGAGTCATTTCCAATCCAGATACAGATACGCCGCCTGCATTGGCTGCTTTGCCCGGGGCATACAGGATTTTGGCTTCTTGGAATACGCGGATAGCTTCAGGGGTAGAAGGCATGTTTGCACCTTCGCTGACAGCTATGACACCATTGGCAACCAATTGTTTGGCTTCATCACCGTTCAATTCGTTCTGAGTGGCAGAGGGTAATGCGATATCACCTTTCTCACCCCAAGGACGAGCACCTGCTACATATTTGCAGCCATATTTTTCTGCATATTCACGGATACGTCCACGGTATAAATTTTTCAGTTCCATGATGAAATCCAATTTTTCGCGGTCTATTCCATCCGGATCATAGATGTAACCATCTGAATCGGACATGGTAACTACTTTACCACCCAACTCGATTACTTTTTCTACCGTGTATTGAGCTACGTTACCTGAACCTGAAACCAAACAAGTTTTTCCCTTCAGGTCTGTGCCTTTGGTTTTCAGCATTTCCATCAAGAAATAGATGTTACCATATCCGGTTGCTTCAGGGCGAATCAGAGAACCACCGAATTCGCGGCCCTTACCGGTCAGTACACCGGAGAATTCATGAGAGAGTTTCTTGTACATGCCGAACATGAAACCTACTTCACGACCACCTACACCGATATCACCTGCAGGTACGTCAGTCTCAGGACCGATATGGCGCCATAATTCCAACATGAATGCCTGGCAGAAACGCATTACTTCGGCGTTTGATTTGCCACGCGGAGAGAAGTCGGAACCTCCTTTGCCACCACCCATCGGAAGAGTAGTTAGTGAATTTTTGAATGTCTGCTCGAAGGCAAGGAATTTCAAAATTCCCAAGTTTACAGAAGAGTGAAAACGGATACCACCTTTGTAAGGACCAATGGCATTATTATGTTGTACGCGGTAACCCATATTTGTCTGGATGTTACCTTTGTCATCCATCCACGTTACACGGAATTGATACACACGATCAGGAATACACAAACGTTCAATCAGGTTCACCTTGTCAAATTCGGGATGTTTGTTGTATTCTTCTTCGATTGTACTTAGCACTTCCTCTACCGCTTGATGATATTCAGGCTCATTGGGGAATCTTCTTTTCAAATCTTCTAATACCTTAGCTGCATTCATAATCTACTTCTTTTTATAATTGTTAATTAATTCTTCTTGTTTCTTTTGATGCTGCAAAAATATAGATAAGAATTGAAATATGCAACAAATTATAAAGAAAATGCGTGTAAAAATATCAATATGTACAAAATGTAAGCTAAAAAGCGGATAAAAGATTATTTTCCTCTTTCCTTGAGATATTTTAATAGTGGAATAAAGACTAAAGCTCCCGAAATGATAATGGATAGTATTAAAGGCCCGTCAATATGTTCGCTCCCTGTTAGAATAATATAGCAAATGGCAATCCATAAAAGGGCTAAGGTTACGATTTGTGGGAGGGAAAGCGGTTTTCTTCTCATAGTATTGTTTTAATGAATTGAATATATTTCACCACAAATAGCCTTGATTTACACAGATAGAATTTGCTGGTACTAACAAGCATGATTAATAATCAGTGTAAATCTATGCAATCTGTGGTGAAAGTTATTTATTTTTCTTTCTTTTTCTTGTCAACGATGGCATCAATAACCGCAACCGCAGTGATGTTTACAATATCGCGTACAGAAGCTTCACAATCAGTGAAATGAATAGGTTTGTTCAATCCCATTTGTATCGGGCCGATTACCTCGGTTTCACTCATAGACTGAATGAGCTGGTAGGTAGCATTGGCAGAACTTAGGTTCGGGAATACTAACGTGTTTACTTCTTTACCTTTCAAACGTGTGAAGGGATATTTCTCATCACGTAATTTAGTGTTCAGTGCAAAATTGACTTGCATTTCACCATCTATAGCCAGTTCCGGATATTCTTTCTGCATGTAGTCCACCGCATCATGTACTTTAGCCGGGCTTCCTTCTGTATCTGAACCGAAGTTGGAGTAAGACAGCATGGCCATTGTCGGAGTGTGATTAAAGAACTCTACCGTTTTCTTCGACAATTTAGCGATGTCAATCAGTGTGTCGGTGTCCGGGTGACGGTTAATCAGGGTATCGGCTACAAAATAAGTACCTTTCTTTGAATTCAAGATATGCATTGTACCGAAATGTTTGTATTCCGGTTGGATACCGATAACTTCTTTCGCTACCTTGATTGTGTTGGAATATTTGGTATATAGACCGGTGATGAATGCATCGGCCTCTCCGGTTTCAACCATCATCATACCAAAATAGTTGCGCTCGAACATTTTGTCGTTGGATTCCTGAAGGTTGGCTCCTTGGCGTGCGCGTTTTTCCGAAAGGATGCGGGCATAACGCTCACGACGTTCAGCTTCACGGTCATGACGGAGGTTGATGATTTCAATTCCTTCCAAGCTCAGATCCAGTTCTTTTGCCAGTTTTTCAATGCGTTCGTCATTACCTAATAGGATAGGATGACAGATTCCTTCGGCTTTGGCTTCTACGGCAGCTTTTAACATGGTAGGATGGATACCTTCGGCAAATACCACCCGCTGTGGATCGCGACGGGCTGTTTCGTAAAGTTGACGGGTCAATTTGCTTTCTTGTCCCATCAATTCGCGCAGCCGGGTCTTGTAGGCTTCCCAGTCGGTGATGTTTTTGCGTGCCACTCCTGATTCCATTGCTGCTTTTGCCACAGCCATGGAAACTTCGGTAATCAAACGAGGGTCAACCGGTTTCGGAATGAAATAATCAGGACCGAAAGTAAAATTATTCACATGATAGGCTTCGTTCACTACGTCGGGAACAGGTTGTTTTGCCAAATCGGCGATAGCATGCACGGCAGCCAGCTTCATTTCTTCATTGATAGCTTTGGCCTGAGTATCCAGAGCTCCGCGGAAAATATAAGGGAAACCGATTACATTATTGATCTGGTTAGGATAGTCTGAACGTCCGGTAGACATCAGTACATCGGGACGGGATGCCATGGCGTCTTCGTAAGAGATTTCCGGAGTCGGATTGGCTAATGCGAATACGATAGGATGATCTGCCATACTGCGGACCATATCCTGAGTCAGCACATTACCTTTTGATAGTCCTAAAAATACGTCTGCACCTTTAATGGCTTCTTCCAGTGTATGTACATCGCGACGGTCAGTAGCAAAAAATTTCTTACTTTCTGTCAAGTTAGGACGGTCACTGGTTATCACGCCTTTGCTGTCTAGCATTAAAATGTTTTCTTTCCGTGCTCCTAATGCTACATACAGTTTTGTACAGGAAGTGGCGGAGGCTCCGGCACCGTTTACTACGATTCTTACATTTTCAATTTTCTTTCCGGCAACTTCCAATGCATTTAATAAGCCGGCGGATGAAATGATGGCTGTACCGTGTTGGTCGTCATGCATTACTGGGATATCCAGTTCTTCTTTCAGCCGGTTTTCTATCTCGAAACATTCGGGAGCCTTGATGTCTTCCAGGTTGATACCTCCGAAAGTGGGAGCGATGGCTTTTACTGCCTGAATAAATTTTTCGGGGTCTTTCTCATTCACTTCAATGTCAAAAACATCAATACCTGCATAGATTTTGAAAAGTAATCCTTTACCTTCCATGACAGGTTTTCCGCTCAATGCACCTATGTCGCCTAGTCCTAGAACGGCTGTACCATTGGAAATAACGGCTACTAAGTTGCCTTTCGCAGTATAGTCGTATGCAGTTTGCGGGTCTTTCTCTATTTCCAGACAAGGCTCAGCTACTCCGGGAGAGTAAGCCAGTGACAGGTCTGTTTGTGTGCTGTACGGTTTTGTCGGTACAACTTCAATTTTTCCGGGCTTGCCTTGCGAGTGGTATAGCAAAGCAGCTTCTTTGGTAATCTTGACCATAATCTTTTTCCTTATAATTAGATATCGTTTTAAATTGGTGGCAAAAATATAAATAAAATTATAATTTGAAGCCTAAATACTGTAAAATGATGTCGAATTGATGATTTTTTAAGTGTTGATTTTGACCAATGTGAAAATCAGATTTCATTCTTTCGTATTTTCTAATACAAAGATAGTGAAAAAGTGAGATATTGAGCAAATCGTAGAAGAATGATTAAGAATTGATGTTTTAGGTAGTCTTGTCACTTATGATAAGTGCTAGTTGAAATCGTTTGAAAGCCAAGTTGAACTGGAGGTGTGTTACTATTCTGTTATCGGATTTGAATTGTGGTAACGGCGCGGGAAAAGATGGTGGAACGAAGTGAAAACGACACTCATACAAACATTTTCGATAAACTCTAAAAAGTTTTGCAGAAAGTTTGATCACCGTAATCTGCAGTGGTTTACATATAGTAGGACAGTTTTACCCGAAGTCATTTTGTAACTAAAAATCCCAAGAGAGTAATAATTTTCTTAGATAAGTTGTATAAAGTGAAAAAAATGTCTAATAGGTTTAATTGATTTGTAATACTAAATATTTTGTGCATTTCTTAACTTGACATATCTTTGTGCAACTTTTCAATTATTAACTACTACAAAATCTGTTTACGGATTATGACTGAAAATCTAAATAACGATGAAGAAAGTAGGTTGATAGAGCGCTTGATTTTAGGAGAAGAAAAAGCATTTTGTAAACTTTATGTGCAATACAAACCTAGGTTGTTCAAGTTTGCTATCGCCTTACTTAAATCACAAAACGTGGCAGAAGATATCTGTCAGGACATATTTTTCAATATTTGGGAAAACCGTTATTTCTTAAAATGCGGTACGTCTTTTTCATCTTTTTTGGCTCGTAATCGCATTATCAATTATTTACGAGATGAATCGTGCCACAAACGTATTTTGGAAAGTCTTTACGAGCAAGCGATAGACTTTGATAATTCTACTAAAAATACGATATTAGCCAATGATTTGGGAGAACACATGAAACACGCTGTCAAATTATTAAGCAATCGCCAGCGTGAAGTGTTTGAACTGAGCAGACATCATATGCTTACTAATAAAGAGATTGCGGAGCAACTCAACATCTCTATATCTACAGTACAGGACCACCTTTCTGCCTCCTTAAAAATTATACGCACTTACTTTAAAAAGGAAGGTTTGCTGCATACTAGCCAAATAATTTTTTTCCAAATTCTATTTCAATTTTAAAATAATGTTAATGTACTCCTAGCCTTCGATGGGTTAAGTGTACTACATATACTAATCAATGCATATGAGTAAGAATAATATTTTTAAAGAAAATTTTCAACGGTATATTGATGGCTTCTATTCTAAAAACGAACTGGAGTCCATATTGAAACAAATAAAAAATTACTGTACCGATGAAGATATTGATCAATTAACAGAACAACTTTGGAGCAATTTGGGAGATGAAACTTTAGCCAATCGCTTTGAAAAAGCAACTTGTGAAAAAGAAGCATGGAAATTATTGGCTAAATCCAAACGTGTCAAACGTATGGAGAAAGTCAGACGCTTTATCTATTATAGCCTTTCTACAGCTGCATTGGTTTTCTTAATGATAAAAGGTTTTGGCTATTACGAAGAAAGAGTAGAAAAGCGAACTCCTATCATTACAGTAACTACAGACTATGGTGAACATAAAACTATTATTTTACCTGATAACACTGAACTAGCTATAAACTCGTGCACTACGGTGAAGTATCCTGAGCAATTTGTGGGGAATAACCGAATTGTAGAACTAACTGGAGAAGGTTGTTTTAAAGTAACTCATAATCCGGAAAAGCCTTTCATCGTAAAAATGGAAAATATGTCGATAACCGTGCTAGGTACTATTTTTAATGTGAAATCACACCCTTATGATCAAACTGATTTGGTAGAAGTTAAAGAAGGTAAAGTACAAGTGGATTTGCCTGAAGCCATGATGAGAATCAGTTCTGGCGAACATGTGATCATCAACAAAATTTCAGATTCGTATAGTAAAGAAAAAGATATTATGGAAAAATTTGCTATTTGGCGTACAGGAGGAATCCGATTCAACTCTACCCCTATTCAAGATGTGGCTAAAGAACTGGAACGTATCTACCATTGCAAAGTGATTTTCAGCGGAAATAAGCCTTATGATAACTTGATTACAGGCATACATGAAAGAGCTACACTGAAAGATGTACTTAACTCTATAGAATACGTCACTGGCATACGATATAAATATCAAAATAATACGGTT
>OBZE01000492.1_pt1 | contig 13664 bp, 8 predicted proteins | sample 1476901 | NCBI WGS metagenome assembly OBZE01 (sample SAMEA2580235, study PRJEB22360) | human gut metagenome | biome: human gut; feature: human-associated habitat; material: faeces | place: Denmark | collected 2008/2010 | reverse complement strand
GATTTTTATAAAATGAATCGTTACATTAAAAATATTTATTTATCAGAGTTCTTATATTTGTTAGCGCCCCAAGCACTAATTCCAAATAAGTTAATTTCTAAGTTTTCAGGTTTAAAAACAGGATTCTTGCCTTCTTTTTTCTGCTTTTGATAATCTTTCATCAATGCAAAAGCTACATTGGACAGTCCTATAATGGAAATAATGTTTACAATTGCCATTAAGCCCATAAATAAGTCTGCTGTATTCCATACTGTTTCTGTTTTTACAACTGCACCGACAAAGACAAGTACTACAACAAAACATCTAAAAATAAATAATATCACACGGTTTGTTGATAAAAATTCAATATTAGATTGACCGTAATAGTAATTACCTACCACAGATGAAAAGGCGAATAATGTAACTGCTATTGTTAAGAAAATACCTCCAGCAGAACCTAAATGTTCATTAAGTGCTGATTGGGTAACTGCAACACCTTGAGGTGCGTTATCACCAAATTTCAGTCCTGAATATAATAAAATCATGATTGCAGTTGCTGTACAAACCAACATTGTATCAAAGAACACACCTAATGATTGGATTAAACCTTGCTTGACCGGGTGTGGCACTGCAGCAGTTGCCGCTGCATTCGGCGCAGAACCCATACCAGCTTCATTAGAGAATAAACCACGTTTAATACCTTGAAGAACCGCAGCACCTACAGCGCCACCAGTTACTTGTTCGATACCAAATGCACTTTTAATAATCGTACCTATCATAGGAACAATTTGATCTAAATTAAATAGCAATATTACTAAAACCATACCAATGTAAATAATAGCCATAATCGGTACAATTAACGAAGATAACGTAGCAATACTACGTACACCACCAAATATAATAATAGCAGTTACGATTGCTAAAATAATACCTGTGATTACTGGACTAATATTATATTGCGTATTTAACGACTCCGCAATTGTATTAGATTGCACTGTGTTAAATACAAATGCAAATGTAATTGTAATTAAAATCGCAAATACGATACCTAGCCATTTTTGATTTAAACCTTTAGTAATATAGTAAGCTGGACCACCACGGAATCCACCATCTTTATCATGTACTTTATAAACCTGAGCCAAAGTCGCTTCTATAAATGCACTCGCTGCACCTATAAATGCAATAACCCACATCCAAAATACTGCACCTGGACCACCTAAAACAATCGCAGTCGCAACACCAGCAATATTACCAGTACCAACTCTCGAACCAGCACTAATCGCAAATGCTTGGAATGGCGAAATACCCTTCTTACCATCTTCTAAAGTTTCTGGACGTTCTACTAAAGCTCTAAACATTTCAGGTAACATTCGTAATTGGACGAATTTAGAACTAATTGTAAAGAAGAATCCAGCTGTCAATAATAGACCAATTAAATATTGAGACCATATTAAATCGGTACCAACATGGACAAATTCTTTAAACCATCCAGGAATTAAACTATCGAAATCTTTCAAAATAAACCCCTCGCATCCTCTACATGAATCATGCACCTTCTATAAAATTAGACCGAATTGAAACTTCAGTAAATATAGAGATACATCATCATTTCTTATACAATACAAGAGATTTATATTAGTTTGGTCAAAGTATATCGCTATTTTAACGATAAGTACTTGGTCAGCATTTAATATAAATCCCTTGAATTTAGTCAAAATTTAACATTACTGTATTTTATCATTTAATTTCGTTATTGCATATAGTTTTTAGCTAATATACATGTCTATTACTTCACCAAAATCATCGGTATCTACAATGAATGAGCCATTTGTATATTGTTCAGATTTATGAATATCATTAATTAAACCATGTTCTTCGTTTGATTTTGAATATAATGTATATTGACTATGTTCACCTGTCACTACATGTGCAGCTACTATACGATGTGGATTTTTCTTTAATTCTTTTAATAAAGTTATTCCACGTTGTGCTCTTTTAGCACCTTGTAAGATTTTAAAACTAATACGTTTTAACGAGCCGCGTTGTGTGGCCATCAATATAGTATCATTTTCAGAAACACCTTCTGTCATAACAACGAAATCTTCTGCTTTAAGATTTATTGATTTAACACCAGCTGCCCTTAATCCGGTATCTGATAGTTCACTTGTATTATAAGTTAAAGACATACCTTTATTTGTAATGATGGTAATTAATTGATCTTTTTCAAAGCGCATAACACTAATCAAATCATCATTTTCTTTAACTTTAGTAGCAATTAAAGGTTTATTAAAACGCGTTGTTTTAAATAGAGGCACTGTACTTTTCTTAATCATGCCATTTTGAGTCGCAAAAACATAAAATGCATCTGTATTAAAGTCCTTTTCATTAAAGACATTAATAACCACTTCATCTTCTTCGATAGGAACTATTTGTGATACATGTTGCCCCAATTCTTTCCAACGAATATCTGCTAATTTATGAACCGGTATAAATAGATAACGACCTTTATTTGTAAATACTAGTACGGTATCTTGCGTATTTAAGTAAACTGTCACCATCTTTTAAACCAATATCTTCAACACCGCTAGCATTATAGCTACGAATAGAAGTACGTTTAATATATCCATGACGTGTCATACTTAAAATAACTTCTTCACTAGGCACCATAACTTCTTTGTCAATTTTAATTTCTTCAATTTCTGCTTCAATTAAAGACAGTCGTTCAGATTTGAATTTCTTTTTAATTTCATTCAATTCTTCTTTGATGACATTCAATAATGCATCATGGTTATCAAGAATATGACGTAATTGTTTGATTAATGCTTCAAGTTCTTTATGTTCACCTTCAAGCGCAACTATGTCAGTGTTTGTTAAACGATATAACTGTAACATTACAATTGCTTCAGCCTGTTCTTCTGTGAACTCGTATACTTCGATAAGGTTTTCTTTAGCGTCACGCTTGTTTTTAGAGCTACGAATCAATTCGATTACTTTATCTAAAATTGACAACGCTTTAATCAAACCTTCAACGATATGCATGCGTTTTTCAGCATTATCTAATTCAAACTTCGTTCTATTTGCAACAACCTCAATTTGATGATTTAAATAACTATCTATAATTTGACGAATACCCATCAATTTTGGACGACCATCACTAATAGCGACCATGTTGAAATTATATGAAATCTGTAAATCAGAGTTTTTATAAAGATAATTTTTGATTGATTCACTGTTCACATCTTTTTTCAATTCAATTGCTATTCGTAAACCAGTTCTATCAGTTTCATCACGTACTTCAACGATACCATCGACTTTTTTGTCAGCACGTAATTCATCGATACGTTTTACTAAGCTACTTTTGTTCACTTCATATGGAATTTCAGTAATAATTAACTGTTTACGTCCATTGCGTAAAGTTTCTTCTTCAACTTTAGAACGAACTATAATTCTACCTTTACCTGATTCATAAGCTTTTTTAATACCATCAATACCTTGAATAATACCGCCAGTTGGAAAATCAGGACCTTTAATATATTTCATTAATTGATTGACTGTAATATCCGGATTATCAATATATTTAAGTGTTGCTTGAATCACTTCAGCTAAATTATGTGGTGGTATATCTGTCGCGTAACCTGCAGATATACCTGTAGAACCATTCACTAGTAAGTTAGGAAATCTTGATGGCAATACCATTGGTTCGAGCGTCGTATCATCATAGTTTGAAATGAAGGAAACTGTCTCTTTATTAATATCACGTAATAACTCTTCAGCTAGTAAGCTTAACTTAGCTTCAGTGTAACGCATTGCCGCTGGTGGATCATTATCGATACTACCATTATTACCATGCATTTCTATTAAGACATGTCGTAACTTCCAGTCTTGACTTAAACGGACCATTGCTTCGTACACTGAGGAGTCTCCATGTGGATGATATTGACCAATAACATCACCGACTGTTTTCGCACTTTTACGGAAATTTTTATCGTGTGTATTACCACTTGAATACATTGCATATAAAATACGACGTTGTACTGGTTTTAAACCATCACGAACATCTGGCAATGCACGCTCTTGAATAATATATTTACTATATCTTCCAAAGCGATCACCTAAAACATCTTCAAGTGATAAATCTTGAATTATTTCACTCACTAGATTTCCTCCTCATCAAATTGATCATTTTCAAGCACTTGTACTTCAGAATTATCTAAAATACTTTGGTCCTCTTGCATACCAAACTCAACATGCTTTTCAATCCATTCACGTCTAGGTTGTACTTTGTCACCCATTAATGTTGTTACACGTTTAGATGAACGCACTTCGTCTTCAACTTGTACACGAATTAAAGTTCGTGTTTCTGGGTTCATCGTCGTTTCCCATAATTGTTCAGGGTTCATCTCACCCAAACCTTTGTAACGTTGTAACGTGAAGCCCTTACCAAGTTCTTTTTGTAATTTATTAAGCTCTTCGTCTGTCCAAGCGTATTCAACTCGCTTTGTTTTGCCTTTACCTTTTTCCAATTTATAAAGTGGAGGTAAAGCAATAAATACACGACCTGCTTGAACAAGCGGTTTCATATATTTGAAGAAGAATGTTAACAATAGCACTTGAATATGCGCACCATCAGTATCAGCATCAGTCATAATAATTACACGATTATAGTTACTATCTTCAATTTTAAAGTCAGTACCAACGCCTGCCCCGATTGTGTGGATAATTGTATTAATTTCTTCATTTTTAAAAATATCTTCCAGACGTGCTTTCTCTGTATTAATTACCTTACCACGTAATGGTAATATCGCTTGGAATTTGCGGTCTCGTCCAAGTTTTGCTGAACCTCCCGCAGAATCACCTTCGACTAAATACAATTCATTTTTATCTGTATTTTTACTTTGTGCAGGTGTTAATTTACCAGATAGCAAAGTGTCTTTACGCTTGTTTTTCTTACCTGAACGAGCATCTTCACGAGCTTTACGTGCAGCTTCCCTTGCTTGTTGTGCTTTAATTGCTTTTTTTACAAGTGATTTAGACAATTGTCCTTTTTCTTCTAAATAGAATGGTAATTTGTCTGCAACTACTGAATCAACAGCACTTCTTGCTTCAGAAGTACCCAATTTAGATTTCGTTTGTCCTTCAAATTGTAGTAATTCTTCTGGAATACGTACAGACACAACAGCTGTTAAACCTTCACGAATATCATTACCGTCTAAGTTTTTATCTTTTGTTTTAAGTTCATTAATACGACGTGCATAATCATTAAATACACGTGTCATTGCTGTTTTAAAACCAACTTCATGTGTACCACCATCTTTAGTACGTACATTATTTACAAAACTTAAAATACTTTCTGAATATTGATCATTATATTGGAAAGCTACGTCTACCTCTATACCATTTGCTTCACCTGAAAATGTAGCCACGTCATGCAAAACTTCTTTTCCTTCATTGACATAACTAACAAATTCTTTGATTCCTTCTTCATAATGGTAATGCTCTTGACGCTCTTTACCACTGCGTAAATCATTAAGCGTTATTTTTAAATTTTTCAATAAGAACGCAGACTCTTGTAGTCGTTCACTTAAAACATCAAAATTAAATGATGTAGATGCTTTAAAAATTGTGTCATCAGGTTTAAATGTTACTTTGGTACCTGTTTTCTTAGTTTTACCTTTTTTCACTAAACCAGAAGATGGCGAACCACCGTTTTTAAAACTTTGATGATATATATTACCATCTCGATGGATTTCAACTTCAAGCCATTCACTCAATGCATTTACAACTGAAGCACCAACGCCGTGAAGACCACCTGAAGTTTTATAGCCGCCTTGTCCAAATTTACCTCCAGCATGTAAAACAGTAAAGATAACTTCGACTGTCGGTTTACCTGATTTATGTATACCTGTTGGCATACCACGTCCATTATCTTCTATAGAAATACTACCATCTTTATTAATTGTTACATCTATTTCGTTACCGTAACCATTCAATACTTCATCGACGGAGTTATCGACAATTTCATATACTAGATGATGTAATCCCCGTTTATCAGTTGATCCAATATACATACCAGGTCTTTTACGAACTGCTTCTAACCCCTCTAAAACCTGTATTGAATCATCTGAATAATTATTTTGTTTATTCATTGCCAATGATTTCGCCTCCTGCAAACGTACGTTCGTTTTTAAAACTATACAATAGTTATTCTTATATAAATCAGCGTAAAATGCAAGTGTCAATTAACTTTCATAGCTTAATTCCATATATTAATCCCCGTTTTTAAAAATTTTAGCCGTAATTTAAACGAATATGATAAAATAGTCCTAAGATATTAAAGGATGTGTAATATTTATGATGATAATCGTCATGTTACTACTAAGTTATCTTATCGGCGCTTTCCCAAGTGGATTCGTAATTGGAAAATTATTTTTCAAAAAAGATATTAGACAATTTGGTAGTGGTAATACTGGCGCTACTAATAGCTTTAGAGTATTAGGTCGTCCTGCAGGATTCTTGGTAACATTTCTAGATATTTTCAAAGGGTTCATAACTGTTTTCTTCCCTTTATGGTTACCAGTTCACGCAGATGGCCCTATTAGTACTTTTTTTACAAATGGTTTAATTGTAGGCTTATTCGCTATACTTGGACACGTTTACCCAGTTTATTTAAAATTCCAAGGTGGCAAAGCTGTTGCAACTAGTGCAGGTGTCGTCTTGGGAGTCAACCCGATACTATTACTAATACTTGCAATTATCTTCTTTATTGTATTGAAGATTTTTAAATATGTTTCTTTAGCAAGTATCGTTGCAGCAATTTGCTGTGTGATTGGCTCGCTTATCATTCAAGACTATATTTTATTAGTCGTTAGTTTCTTAGTTTCAATCATATTGATAATTAGACATCGCTCTAATATCGCAAGGATTTTTAGAGGCGAAGAACCTAAAATAAAATGGATGTAACAATTTTTTGACATTAGTCCATCATTGCATATTTTTTTGCAGTTGATGGATTATTTTATTTTTGCAAAAACAATTTTTTTAACTTAAAATTCAACTATACTTAGTTTTTTTACAAGAACATTTGAGACCGAGACATAAATCAATGTCATAGGTTCCACAATGTTATATTAGCTGTAGTTGACAGAACGAAATGCGCTTATAACTAGCTTTTTTCAATTCTGGTCGGCGGTCCCAACATAGAAGCTTATGGAAATTCAGCTTACAATAATGTGCAGGTTGGGGTGGGCTCCAACACAGAGAATTTCGAAAAGAAATTCCACAAACAATACGAGTTTGGGCCCACTCCCATTCTGTAATAAATATAGGAGGTCATTGTTATGCAAATAGAACTTACTGATGCAGCAGTAACTTGGTTTAAAAATGAACTTGAGTTACCTGAAAATAATAAAGTGCTCGTGTTTTTTGTAAGATATGGTGGCGAATTCCAACTCAAGCAAGGATTTAGTCCTGCTTTTACAGTTGAACCAAAGGAAGATGTTGATATTGGCTATGAACAACAATATGACGATTTAAATGTTGTCATAGCGGAAAAAGATTTGTGGTACTTTGAAGATGACCACATTATTGTAAATGTAGTTGATCACGAAGATGAAATTTCTTATTCCAAAAAATAACTAAAATAAAACGAACTTGTTTACACATTCTGATGTGTACTGAACCTCGGAAGTTGTACTTTGGTTTAGCACATCTGATGTTGTATGAACAAGTTCGTTTTTGCTATATATATTAGCTTATCTTCACGCTAATTATGTTAATGTTAACGTATTGACTATTTTTTATAGATTAAATATTAATATTGCCTCTCCAAACATTTATAGTAACTTATAAAGAATCAATACCATCCATTATCTCTACTATTTTCCCTTCATTATTGAGCGCTTGCACTTTACTATAGGCTTCATGCCAATCTGGGAAATAACGATCCAACCGTATAGGCTTAAAAGTATCTTCTTTAATGCAAATCAATTCTGTGGAACCTGTAGTTGCAAGTTCACCTTTTTCATTAAAAATCTCATATTTATACACTGAACGTAATCTCGAATATTTTTCAACCCAAGTTTTAACTTTAACTTTTTCTGGATAAAAAATAGACTTTTTATAATTGACATTGAGGTCAGTCACAGGTGAAATGATTCCTTGTTTTTCCATATCAGCATAACTAAAACCTAACTTCGATATATAATCCAACCGCGCAACTTCAAACCAAGTTGCATAATTCCCGTGATAAATTACACCCATCTTATCAGTTTCAGCATAACGCGCTTCTATTTCTGTAATACTATATATCATTTTAAGCCTTCTTTCAGTTTAACTTTATATCTCATTCTACCATAAAATACAAGAAGAGGCCGGCCAAGAACACAAAGGTTTTGAACCGACCTATTAAATCATAAAGTTTATAGAGCTATTTTTAGAGCACTATCAAAGTGCCTCAAATACCGATAAAAAATTTACTGTGATACCTATTTTTTATTGCGCTAATTTATTTCTTAAAACCATTTGTAAAATACCACCGTGGCGATAGTAATCCATTTCAACAAGTGAGTCAAAACGAACCATAGCGTCAAATTCTACCAAATCACCATCTTGCTTCTTAGCAGTAACTTTGACGTAGTCATGTGGTTGAACATTTTCATCAATATTAACAGAAATTTCTTCTGTACCATCTAGACCAAGAGAATCAGCTGATTCACCTTTTTTAAACTCTAATGGTAATACACCCATCATAACTAAATTTGAACGATGGATACGTTCATAACTTTGTGCAATAACCGTTTTAACACCTAATAAGTTTGTACCTTTTGCTGCCCAGTCACGAGATGAACCCATACCATAATCGTTACCAGCTAATACAACTAAACCTGTACCATCTTCTTTATATTTCATTGCAGCATCAAAGATAGGCATTACTTCATTTGTTGGCCAATAAGTTGTAAAACCACCTTCAGTACCTGGCGCTAATTGGTTTTTAATACGTATATTAGCAAACGTACCTCGAACCATTACTTCGTGATTACCACGTCTTGAACCATATGAATTAAATTCACGAATAGGCACTTGGTGATCTTGTAAATATTTACCAGCTGGCGTATCTTTACCAATTGCACCTGCTGGAGAGATGTGGTCAGTTGTCACAGAATCACCGAATTTACCCATAACACGTAAACCATTTAACGGAACAATCGTACCCGGTTCTTTAGATAATCCTTGGAAGAATGATGGATTTTGAATGTATGTTGAATTAGGATCAAAGTCATATAGAGGTTGATCAGTTACATCAATCTCATTCCATAATTCGTTGTTATTGTATACGTTATTATATTCTTCAATAAATAATTCAGGTGTTACAACACTATCAACGGTATCTGAAACTTCTTTAATTGATGGCCAAATATCTTTCAAATATACATCTTCACCGTCATTACCTTTACCAATAGGTTCATTTTGTAAATCAATATCAACCGATCCAGCTAATGCATAAGCAACAACTAACTGTGGTGAAGCTAGGTAATTGGCTTTAACAAGAGGATGGATACGACCTTCAAAGTTACGGTTACCAGATAATACAGATGTCACTAATAGGTCCTCATCAGCAATCGCTTTTTCAATTTCTGGTAATAAAGGACCTGAATTACCAATACAAGTTGTACATCCATAACCAACCAAGTTGAAGCCTAAATCATCTAAATAGGGTTGTAAGCCAGCACCTCTTAAATATCCGGTAACAACTTTTGATCCTGGTGCTAGAGAAGTTTTAACGTATTCAGGAACTTTCAAGCCTTTTTCAACTGCTTTTTTAGCAACTAAACCTGCACCTAACATTACATAAGGGTTAGATGTATTTGTACATGATGTAATTGCTGCTATTGCAATATCACCTGTTTTCATTGTAGCTTTTGATCCATCTTTGAAGTTAATTTCTGCTTTCTTATCAAATTCACTTTTATCTAAACCGTGTCCTTGGTTGCCCGCTGGAGCTGTTACAGAATTTTCAAATGATGATTTCATATCACTTAAGAAAATTAAATCTTGAGGACGTTTTGGTCCTGAAAGCGATGCTTCAACTGTTGATAAATCCAATTCGATAACATCTGTATAATTAGGATCTTCTTTTTCAACATCAAAGAACATATGGTTTTGTTTCAAATATTCTTTTACAAGCGCGATATGTTCGTCTGATCTACCAGTTAACTTCATATATTTAAGAGATTCATCATCAACTGGGAAGAATCCGCAAGTTGCTCCATACTCAGGTGCCATGTTTGCGATTGTAGCACGGTCTGCTAGTGGTAAATGTTGTACACCTGGACCAAAGAACTCTACAAATTTGCCAACAACACCTTTTTTACGTAGCTCTTGAGTTACTCTCAACGCTAAATCAGTTGCTGTTGCGCCTTGTGGTAATGAATTTACTAGTCGTACACCAATAACCTCTGGAATTGGGAAATAAGAAGGTTGTCCAAGCATTCCAGCTTCAGCTTCAATACCACCAACACCCCATCCTAGTACGCCAATACCATTTATCATTGTTGTATGTGAATCAGTACCAACTAATGTATCTGGAAATGCAGTTTTTTCACCATCTACATCACGAACATGTACAACACTTGCTAAATATTCTAGGTTAACTTGGTGAACTATTCCAGTTGCAGGAGGAACTGCATTGTAATTATCAAATGCTTTCGTTGCCCAATTTAAAAACTGATAACGTTCATAGTTACGTTCAAATTCTAATTTCATATTACGTTCAAGTGCTTCTGGGTTTGCATAGCTATCCACTTGAACTGAGTGGTCAATAACTAAATCCACCGGTACTTCTGGATTAATTTTAGTAATATCTCCCCCAACGTCATCCATTGCTTTACGTAAAGAAGCTAAATCAACTACGGCTGGTACACCTGTGAAATCTTGTAAAATAACACGAGAAGGTTTAAATGGTACCTCGCCTTCATTTCCATCTTTTCCAAACTGACTTAAAGCTTTAATATGATCGTCTGTAATTACAAAATCATCTTCTTGACGAAGTAAAGATTCTAACAAAACACGAATTGAATAAGGTAATTTCGAAACTTTAGTAATACCTTGCTCTTCTACAGCTTTTAAATCATAGTAAGTATAACTTTGGCCATTCAAGTCAAAATGTTTTTTTGATTGCTCTTTAAAATTTGCAGCCATTTAATGATCCCCCTTGATACATTTTTATATTTATATGCCTTGATTAAATTGTATTATTATATTTATTGATAAACAACTCATCATGCTTAGAAAACGCTTAAGTTAGGTTTTGACTTTTTAATCAGAGTATATAAGTAAAACTTATCATGCAGGTAAGGTGTAATAAGTATTTTTTATTAATTGAGAGTAATTATCAATTTCGTGAATGATTCAATTCAATTTTTAAACGTATTATTTCATTGAGCAGAAAGAAAATTATTGCGTCAAACTTTAAAATTTCTTTTCAATGTCATTCTTTTGATATACACATACCGAAATATGTTTAGTTAATTTTTGTTTATACCGTCGTACATCACTTTAGCTTTGTCAAACCCCTTACTATTAAGTTGTCATAAATAAACCTATTTTAAAATATAAAAAAATCGAGAATTCGTAGTTTAATAACGAAATTCTCGTTCTTATCATTTTGAATATACTCAATTTTCCACAAAAATAAACAAGTAGTATATCTGTTCTAGCTACTAGAATGACATACTACTTGTTATTAAAATACTTGACTAAATTTTATTAGTTATCTTTTTTCTCTATATTTCTACGTGACTGACGCTTTTCAAGAATGTCAGATTCATAATCTTCTTGTTGACTCTTGATATATTCTTGTAAGCGGTGTTTATTCGGAGTCAATGTTAAACCTAGGAATTTACGTTCCTGGTTTGCATCCTTGTAGAAACTTACCATCATGAGTATGACGACAAAGGAGAATGGGAATGCACTTATAATTGCAGCACTTTGAATCGCATTTAAAGCTTCAGCACCGTTACCGCCACCAGCTAATAAAAGTACAAATGCTATTAAGGCCTGTGAAATTCCCCAAACAACTTTTACCATTCTAGATGGATTTAATGAACCAAATGTTGTTTGCATTCCTAATACAAATGTTGCTGAGTCAGCAGATGTAATAAAGAATGATGCAATTAATAATAATGCAATCAACGATAAAACAATGCCAAATGGCACATGATTAAACACTCCAAATAGCTGTGTTTCAGGAGTCATATCAAAAATTTCTTTGTATTTCTTACCTGTCTCGATGCCTAATACACCAAAGACACTAAACCATACAAAACTAACAATTGCTGGAACTAGCAAGACACCAGAAATGAACTCTCTAATTGAACGTCCTTTTGAAACTCGTGCAATAAACACACCAACGAATGGGCTCCAACTTAACCACCAACCCCAGTAATAAAGTGTCCATGAAGACATCCATTCACGTTTTTGAGGATTTAAAGCAGCTGTATCAAAACTATTAAACAAGAATGTGTTTAGTAAACTACCCGTAGAGCTAGTTAACATATTTAAAATAAGAACAGTTGGTCCAACAATTAAAGCAGCTACCATTAAAATAGTACCTAAACCAATGTTCAAGTTACTTAAGTATTGAATACCTTTACTTAATCCAGACCATGCACTTGCTATAAATAAGATAGTAACAACAATGATGATAATCGCTTGTACAAACGTATTGTTTGGAACATTGAACAAGTAATGTAAACCACCATTAATTTGTAGAGCACCCATACCTAACGAAACAGCTACCCCAACGATTGTCGCAAATACAGATAAAACGTCAATAAAAATCCCAATAGGACCTTCTACTTTATCACCTAAAAGAGGACGTAAAGTTCTAGATAATAAACCTGGTTCACCTTTACGGAATTGCGAATATGCCAACGCTAACGCAACAACACCATAAACAGCCCAAGCATGGAATCCCCAATGGAAAAATGTTGAACGTAGGGCTTCAGTATAAGCTTCAGTAGTTTTGGGATCTGCCGTAGGTGGCGTAGCAAAGTGCGCCATCGGTTCAGCTGCACCATAAAACACCAAACCTATCCCCATACCAGCACTAAACAACATAGCAAACCATGAAATTGTATTAAACTCAGGTTTGTCATTTGGTTTACCTAGTTTAAGTTTTCCAATAGGACTAAAAATAAGGAATATACAGAAGAACACGATAATCGTAGTAAGAATAAGATAATACCAACCTAACTTTTCTGTAATCCACATTTTAATATTATTGGTAACATAGTTGAATTGTTCAGGTAAAAATGCACCAAGTAATACGACTATAGCAACAACAATTGCACTATAGATGAAGACTGGTGAATACTTCTTTCCATTTGGATTCTCTGGTGAAGAAGAATTCATAATTAATTACTCCCTTCAATTCTATATTTAATTTTATGTAGTAGAATAAAAATATTATCTAAACATTTTATTCAATAACTCACGCACCTTTATAGGATAACAAAGGTCTTTGCGATAATCAAATTTTCTTAAATAATCTATTTTCTAATTTTTTTATTTGTTGTATAATTGAGGTTACATTTAAACAAGAGAGGTTGAGTGTAATGTTAAAAGAATTCAAAGAGTTCGCCTTAAAAGGTAACGTCTTAGATTTAGCAATTGCTGTTGTGATGGGT
>OBZE01000483.1_pt1 | contig 13909 bp, 10 predicted proteins | sample 1476901 | NCBI WGS metagenome assembly OBZE01 (sample SAMEA2580235, study PRJEB22360) | human gut metagenome | biome: human gut; feature: human-associated habitat; material: faeces | place: Denmark | collected 2008/2010 | reverse complement strand
GCCTTCCGTGATGGCCTCGTCCGTCAGAGACGAGATCCAGAGGCGGAGGCAGGGTTGTTTGCCCCCCAGAAAGCCGTAAAGATGGCGGAACAGCATCTCTCCCTCCCGGGAAGCGTCGGTTGCCGCGATGATGGTGTCGCATGCGTTGAGTACCTTGGCTATCACTTTCAACTGGAGCACCGCATTGATGTCGGGATTCCACCCGGTATCCGTCTTCACGTGCCTTACTGTCAGGACGGAAGGCGGCAGCAGGGGAAGGTCCTCCCGCTCCACACGGGCTGTTCCTGAATCCTTCGGCATTGCCAGGGAGAGCATGTTGCCGTATGTCCATGTCACCATGTAGCCGTTCCCGGTCATATAGCCGTTCTCCTTTCTGCCTGCTCCCAACACTCTTGCTATCTCTCTGCCCACGTTGGGCCTGTCAGTCACTATTGCGATCATATTCTTTTTCTTTTTGATGCCCCGTACCGGATTGGGCGATACGGGGACATGTTAAACTTGTTTTATTTTTTGTTATTTCTTTGGAGATTCCTCCTGACGGATGCCGTTGATTTCCATGATTGGCCTGTTGTTGTCACCGGGTACCAGTTTGAATGTGGCATCCATGGCCAGGCTGATTACCGGGGTACGGAGTCTCAACGGGATGATTTCCGACTCCTTGCCTTGCAACAACAGGTCAAGGTTGCCGTCCGCTTCCAGTTGCTCCTTGCTGATACCCACGGCCTTCAGGCCGGGCCAGTCAATGTCTTCTACATTATAGATATAAGGGATGTTCCGATTCATATTCATACGGTTCAGGGATTTGATGTTTGTAAAACTGATTTTGTTTCTCTCCGATCGGGGTCATACCGCTTGTTTTGCGCCATTCTTTTGTTCCTCAGCCTGGCCTGCTGCTGGCCTTGGCCGGTGTCCGCCTGTGCCGCACGACGGGAAGTGTCCCTGCGGATATCCGGGTTCTCCTGGAAATACTGCAACTGCCCGGAATAAGGGTTTACTTTCAGGTAGGAGCTGAACGTCTGCCCATTGTTTTTCAGCCCTTCGACAAGGAGAGTCTTCCCGTCCTGGAGGTTTGCCTTTTCCTGCGCCGTGAACACATGGCCGTAAACCTCCGCCGGGATACGTGGCGCCTGCTGCTCGTTGAACCCGTCCGGCGTGCGTGAGTACATCGTCCTGCCGGTATTCATGTCCAGCTTGACAAACGCGGAGAATTCCTCTCCCTTACGGTTGATCATGTTTTCCAGATAGACGGCCTGCCCCTTGCGTAAGGTTTCCTTATCCTCGGGGGTCAGTTGCACGCTGCATATCTCCTTGGGGATATAGATTTCTCCGGTTTCCGGATTATGACGGGTGTAATTCGGCCGTCCTGTCGTCTGATCTATCGTGACAAACGCGGAGAAAGCCCCGTCCCTGTTCTTGAACTTCATGTCCTCGACCAGGATGGTATGTCCCTCGCTGAGCATCTTTATCTGGGTGGGTGAGAGCGGTACGCCCCCGATGGATTTCTCGTTGAATACCTGGTTCTTCGGGAAGATGAACTCCAGCCCCCTGCGCTCGGCGCTGTATTGGAGCGTGGCGTCAAATTCCTTCCCCGTCTTGGAGGTCATCCCCTCCACCTTGACGGGTTGTCCCTCCTTCAGCAGTCTGATCTCCTCGTCCGTAAGTCTTACCCCGCTCACTTCCTGCGGGATGTAGACATGCTCCTGCCGGACGGCGACCAGCTCGTTGGTGTTCTTGTCGATGGAGATCAGGCAGGGGGTGTACTCACTGCCACGCAGGTTGAGTTCCACCGCACGTCCCATGTTGCCGGTCTCACGCAGGTTCTTCTTGTCCTCCTCGCTGAAGTTGAATCCGAAATAAGGGCGTTCCAACTGCGGTTCCTTGCGTATGCCGTGAATGGCCAGTCCCACCTGTCCATCCTGTTGCGGGATGAGTGAGAGCCTTGCATCCAGTTTGGCTGTCAGCAAACCGGAAAGATGGATTGTCAGGGGCACCAGCTTGTTGGTCTTGTAGCCCTTCGGCATGGAATCAAGGAGTCCCTGCTGTTCCAGCGAAGCCTTTGAGATTCCGACCTTTTCCAACTCCTCCCAGTTGACCATGTTCTCATTATACCGGTAATGCGGTCCTTGTGACTCCTGCGCTGCCTGTTGAGCCTGGGGCTGCTGCTGTTGCTGTGCCGCCTGCTGTACCTCGCTCTGTTGCAGGGGTTCCTGCGGTTGTGTCTCTTTGTCTACCATAGCTGTTTTTTCTTTTTGGTTTACACTTTGTTCCTTCTTGTTTTCTCTCGGACGGATTTCGTAGCGTTTGAGGAACTCCTTCACTGCGTCCGTCTTTTTCCCTTCCGCCAGGTCCTTGATCGCCTGCTTGTTCACCTTGTAGTCGTGGAAGGTCATGCGGAGCAGGCGGAAATGGGTAGGTTCCTTGAACTGGCTCCAGAAATTCTTGATGAAGTTTTCGAGTATGCTCGAGTTCTTGTCGAATTTCAGGAATGAGTTCTCATTCTTCTCGTCCGCCGGAACCGTCTTGACCTTCCCGTCCTTGTCGATCTCGCTGACTACTTGTACACCGGCTTTCGGGTCACTCTTGTTATGAACCATCATCAGCTCGGTGATCTGTTCCACCAAAGGGGCGTCGTTCACGGCCTTCGGTTTCCGGGTTCGTCTAGGCTTCCCATTCGGGCTCTTTTCTTGTGCCATACCTTTTCTTTTTGGGGTTAATAAATTGCTTTGACGCTTCAAATGTATGGGCTAAATCCGAATAAAACACTGATTTTCAAAAAGGTGTCATCAGATGTCATCAGATGTCGTCAAATGTCCGAAAGACTGGTTTTCCGTGAGGGAAACATGCCGTGAAAACAAGGATATGGTATGCGGAGGAAGGGCGAAGAAGCCGGCACGGGCGCAAAGGGAGGATTATGCAGAGCAGAGGGAGCTGAAGTCCCTGTCTTCTCATGGGGCGGCGTTTTTTTCATAAGACATTGCCAGGCCTACCCATATATCCCGTACTTCCTGCCGGATTTATTAGGGATATAAAGGAGGCCCTCCTTTTTTCATCAATGACACGGTCATGCGTCGCGTCGGTCGCAGTGAGTCCCTATAATCTTTCCCGAAATCAAAACCATTGTCCGGGCGTTTGTTTCCATGTGTATTTTCCGCGACTTGTCGCAAGGAAAATACTCATGGAAAGCGAAGCCGGAACGCCCGTGACAATACGGTTTTGATTTATCTTTGATTATAGGGAACTCGCTGTTATCCGCCTGTTTTTCACGAATTTCCCAGAAAACATATACTGTCTTGTTGTTTATGCGATATAAATATTTTTGGACTTGTTCCACGGAAAAACCGTCGCTTTTCATTTTCGGACTTTGATTCTTTACGAGGCTATTCGGACTGTCTTTCAAGAAGATTTACAGAGTTTGGCATCGGCATCAGGTGATATTCGGTGTTCCAAGCGGAGAAGCGGAATCTAGGACTAAATATTATTTTCTTCCTTCAACAATATAGCCCACGGGTTGTATCTATGTACCTATTATTCATCATAAAACAGACTATATATGGCTACCATTAAATTAAAATTCCGTCCATCGACGGTACGGGGTAAGGCCGGCACGCTCTGTTATCAGCTTTGCCACCGTCAGGAGAACAGGCAGATTACCACCGACATGAGGATATTTCCCGAGTGGTGGAATGAGACGAAACGTGAGCTTGTCGCTGTCCCCGGCAATGAGAGGGTCCTGACCGCCTACCGGAAACGGGCGGAAAAGGAGATGCGTGACATCCGTGAGATTATCCGCGAGCTGGACTGTAGCGGAGAAACATACACCTTGTTGGAAATACTCAACCGCTATCGCTCCCTGCCTTCCGAGCCCGGTTTCCTATACTACATGAAAAAAGAGATGGAAGCGCTTTGGGAGAACGGCCAATACGGTACCTCGCGTAATTACCGGCGTGCACTGAACAGCTTTTCCGCTTTCCTGGATGGTGATGACGTTCCTTTCTCATTGTTGGATTCCGCCCTGGCGTGTCGGTATGAGGCATGGCTGTGGCAACAAAAGGTAGCGAGGAACAGCAGCTCGTTCTATATGCGGATTCTGCGTGCCGTCTATAACAAGGCCGTAAGGCAAGGTCTTGCGTTGCAGACTTTCCCGTTTCGTGAGGTTTATACAGGAGTGGCTCGTACACCGAAACGCGCCGTGGATGAGGAAACCATCCTGAAGCTCCAAAGGATTGACCTCTCGGACTCACCGGCCCTGGCACTTTCCAGGGACATGTTCGTGTTCAGCTATTGTGCCCGTGGAATGGCGTTTGTGGACATGGCATATCTGAAAAAGGAGAATGTGGACAGCGGGCGAATCACCTATTGTCGTCATAAGACAGGCCAATACCTGACACTCCATATCGAACCGTGTATGGCGGCGATACTGGAACGATATGGGCGGGTTTATCCGGAAAGTCCATATCTTTTCCCCGTCCTTACAGATGAACAGCCGGATCAGGCTTACCGGCAATATCGGACCGGATTGAACTACCATAACCGAAAGTTGAAACGGTTGGGCAAATTGCTTGGCGAACCATTACCTTTGTCCTCATATACGCCTCGCCACAGCTGGGCTACCGCCGCACGCAACCACAACGTACCGATTGCCGTCATCAGTGCGGGGATGGGACACAGCAGCGAAAGGACTACGCTTATTTACTTGGATTCTTTGGACAATGCCGTGATAGATAATGCGAACGAGAAGATTTTGAAGGGTTTGAACGATACCATTTCTATGTAAGAGAGGGTAAAAACACACTGCAAAGGTAATGATTCTCAGTAAAACTGAAAAGTAAAATAAACGTTTTTATTTCCTTATTTTACCCCCCCCCATTTATAAATGACTGATTATCAATTATTTGCATTACTAATTTAATATAAATCAAAATAGTACCGTAATAAGAATATAAAATAAAAGGAGAACGTTGCATTATCCTTTCGAGCGTATTTTCGAGTCTAAAACCGAGCAAACCGAGCAAAAATGTACTTTTATAGCAATGTATATGCCTAATTATCAGCAAAAACAACATGTGTACCCTCTCTTACATAGAAACGGTACGAATACGGGGTTACGGTATCCGCTCACTGTAGTCAGGAGCGGCCCGCATTCCGGAAGTCCTATGAAGGAAAAAACCGGATTAACCTTGATTGCTGTATCTTCCTTATTTGAAAAAGCAGAAGGTGCAGGAATGGAAATTATATCCTTTTTATCAACCCGGTAACATTACTTTTCGTTGAACATAGAAACACACACACACGAACATTGGTTCGCCCTAAAAGTATTTTATAACAAAGTTTTCGAGATTGAGGATATATTGAAAAAAGACAAGATCGAGACTTACATTCCTTGTGAGGAAACCTTGATGGAACGTAACGGCATAAAGAAGAAACTCCGTCGTCCGGTCATTAATTCGCTTATGTTCTTCCGTTCAACCGTTTGTCGTGCTTTGGAAGTACAGCGACAATTCACCAATAAGGTAATCCTATATACAAGACAGAAGGGATTGAAAAGACTTCCCCTTGCCATTCCTGATCGGGAAATGAACATTTTCATGCTGGTCACCTCGTCCGGCGAGCAGGGAATGGAATATTTCGGGGAGGACAATTCCAAGTTTCAACAGGGAGAACGTGTACGGGTCATTGACGGAAAGTTCAAGGGAGCGGAAGGGGTTATCTGCCGGATTAGGAAGAATCGCCGTTTGGTGGTCACCGTCCAAGGCGTATGCGCCGTGGCTACTTCCTATATTCCACAAGCCTTTCTACAACGGATAGGGCAAGATTAAGAAAATCATCAAAAGAATCATATAGTGGACATTCTTCATTTTATCGAATTTGCCTTTATAGTCATAGTCGGCTGGACATTGAGTGCGATGGTCCTGCCTCGCATTTCGTTGGTCTCTTTCCGACGTCGCCTGTTCGACTCAGTGGACGAACGTAAGTTGCATACTGCCCATATACCAAGGTTAGGCGGTATCGCCTTTTTCCCTTGTATCACAGTTACGGTTTCGCTTGCCATTATCGGTTACAACCTTTGGCAGGGCTATAACATACTCGACATGGACTTGACGAACCGTCTGCTTTCCATGCTCTGTTGTCTGTTCATACTTTATCTTATAGGTATGATGGATGACCTTATCGGTGTACGTTACCGTTCCAAATTTGTAGTGCAAATACTTTGTGGCATACTGTTGGTGATTTCCGGGTTATGCTTCGACAACCTATACGGGTTGTTCGGTATTTATGTCATACCTTATTACATAGGAGTGCCGTTCACAGTATTCGTCATCGTCTATATCCTGAACGCCATCAATTTGATAGACGGCATTGACGGACTTGCCTCTGGGTTGAGTATTATCTCATTCCTCGCTTTCAGCTGCATGTTCATCCATTTGCAATGGTGGATGTATGCCTTTATCAGTCTAGCTGCTTTCAGTGTGTTATTGCCGTTCTTTTATTATAACGTATACGGTAAGATATATCGGGGACGCAAGATCTTTATGGGTGATACCGGTTCGCTCACTATCGGGATGCTGCTGGCAGTGATGGTCATCCGTCTGAGTATGTCCGATCCAGTGAAAGAGAGTGCCTTTCCCGGTAGCATTGTGATAGCTTTTTCTTTTTTGATTGTACCAATGTTTGATGTGATACGTGTGGTTATTCACCGGTTGCGTAACGGTAAAAATCCATTTCTTCCAGACCGGAATCATATCCACCATAAATTTATAGCCTTAGGAATGTCCCAACGTAAAGCTATGGTAAGCATTATTATTATGGCAGCTTTTTTTGCATTGGGAAATTGTTTTTTGATTCATTGCCTTTCCGTAACAAACTTGTTTCTGTTGGATGTGGCTGTTTGGACGGTGATTCATTGCTACATAACTATGAAAATCAAACGAAAACATAAAGTAGAATAATTAACTGTACAGAAAAAAATCAGATATGAAATTTCATTTAATTAAATTATGTTTCTTGTGTGTCTTATTGGTGTCCTGCAATACCTCCAAAGAAATTGTCTATTTTCAAGATATCGTAGTTAATCAACCCGAGGCGATTATCGGGGCACGGGATATTACCGTACAACCCAAAGACCAGATTTCCATTATGGTGTCCAGTAAGGATCCGCAATTGGCGGCTCTGTTTAATTTGACACGGGTGCAATACCGTGCCGGATCTTCTGATTTACGTTCTGGCAACATCAATGGAGAAATATCAGGTTACACATTGGATGATAAGGGGAACATTGATTTTCCTGTTGTCGGAACATTGCATATTGCCGGTATGACCAAGAGCCAGATTGCCACCCTGGTAAAAAAAAGGCTGATGGAAGAGAATCTGGTAAACGATCCGGTAGTTACAGTTGAGTTTATGAACCTTTATTTCTCCGTGTTGGGCGAGGTGAAAACTCCAGGTAAATATGCCATTACAAAAGATCAGATTACCCTTTTGGAAGCCATCAGTATGGCGGGTGACCTAAGCATCTACGGAAAGCGAGATGCGATATTTGTCATCCGTGAAGAAAACGGCGAGCGTGTAACCCATTGGGTGGATATCCGCTCGAAAGATCTGTTTAATTCACCGGTGTATTATCTGAAACAGAATGATGTGGTGTATGTACAGCCCAACAAGGTACGTGCCGGACAAAGCACCATTAATGAGAACAGTGTAAAATCGGTATCGTTGTGGATCAGTATCGGTTCGCTCCTATCCTCGCTGGGTGTTTTGCTGTTCAAGTAATGTATTGAATTTTATTTTATAAGATATTAAAGAGAGCCAAAATGATAAAGAATAGAACGAACACAGGCAAACCTACCGATGATTTTATACGGATACAAGATTTATGGGGTATGTTTATCCCGAAATGGTATTGGTTTGCCACTTCCTTGTTCGTTGCGTTGGCAACGGCATCATTATATTTGTTGAGTACTCCTAATGTCTATCCCCGGACGGCTGCCATTTTAATTAAGGATGACTCCAAGAACAATTCTCCGGCAAGTGCAATGAATGAGTTTGCAGATATGGGTATTTTTAAATCAAACACCAATATCAACAACGAACTGCTCACCTTGAAATCCCCTACGCTGATGACAGAGGTGGTGAAGCGTTTGGGGCTAAATGAGATATATACTATTCGTAGGGGCTTAAAAAGAATAGAATTATATAAATCAAGCCCGATATTGGTGACTTATCTTTTTGATAATAAAAAAAGTGTAAGTTTTGATATAGAAGTTGGTGCACAAAACAAGTTTTATCTTTCAAACTTTATCGTTGCTGGAGAAGAAACTGGGGAACGGTTTGAAGGAATTATAGGAGATTCCATTCAAACATCAGCAGGAACATTGGCCATCAGCTTAACTTCTCAATATGAGAATTTTTTTACAGGCAGCACTATTCAATATAGTAAAGAACCGGCTGATATGGTGGCAGACAGCTATACGCAAAAATTGTGGGCTGAATTAGGCAATGAAGATGCCACCATTATTAATTTGAGCATTGATGATGCTTCTGTGCAAAAGGCAGAAGATATTTTGAATACACTGATTGAGGTTTATAACGAGAAATGGATCCAGGACAAGAACCAGATAGCAGTAAGTACCTCACGGTTTATCGGTGAACGTTTGGGCGTGATTGAAAACGAATTGGGTCATGTGGATGAGAATATCTCCAACTACAAGAGTGAACATCTGTTGCCGGACGTACAAGCCGCTTCCAGTCTGTATATGAGCCAGTCTGCTGAGAATAAAAAAGAAATTCAGACACTCACCAACCAGCTTGCGACGGCTCAATTTATTCGCCGCGAATTGGGGGGGAAAGAGATGAACCAGCCTTTGCCAACCAACTCCGGTATAGCCAACGTAAATATCGAAAGTCAAATCGGAGAATACAACAAGATGGTGTTGGATCGCAACCGGCTGATAGCCAACAGTAGCGAGAAAAACCCGTTGGTGAAAGATTTAGGGAACTCAATGCAGAGTATGAAACGTACGATTCTTCAATCGGTTGATAATCTGATCGTATCGTTAAATACTCAGATACGCAGTATTCGCCAACAGGAAGCAACAACAACTCAACAGTTGGCTTCTAATCCGAGTCAGGCCAAATACTTGTTATCGGTAGAACGTCAACAAAAAGTAAAGGAAGAGTTATACCTATATTTGCTCCAGAAGCGTGAAGAGAATGAACTGTCACAAGCGTTTACCGCTTATAATACGCGAATGATTACAGCTCCACGTGGCAGTGCTTTACCAACGGCACCAAATAAGAAAAACATTTTATTGGTGGCTCTTGCTCTCGGGCTTTTAGTACCGGCAGTTATTATCTTTATGCAAGAAAACATGAACACCAAGGTTCGGGGTAAGAAAGATTTGGAGAATTTGAGTGTGCCCTATTTGGGTGAAATACCGTTATATTTCCGAAACAAAAAAAAGAAGAATAAATTTTCGGAATATGCAATTGTGGTGGAAGAGGGTAACCGGAATATTATCAACGAAGCTTTTCGTGTGCTTCGCTCCAACGTGGACTTTATGAAAAGCAAGAATACCGAGCAGAAAGTATTTATAGAAACCTCTTTTAATCTGGGTAGTGGAAAAAGTTTTCTGTCCATGAACATCGCCATGAGTTTTGCCATTAAGGGAAAAAAAGTATTGGTGATAGACGGGGACTTGCGACATGGAACGGTTTCGGCTTATGTAGGGTCGCCTAAGAAAGGTTTAAGTGACTACTTGGGAAACAAGGAAGTCGTTTGGAACGAGTTGCTTGTGATAGACAAAAAGTATCCTAATCTGCATATAATTCCAGTAGGAACCATTCCTCCTAATCCGACGGAATTGTTGGAGGATGGAAGTCTGGCAACCTTGATGCAAGACTTACGCGATGAGTATGACTATATCTTTATTGATTGCCCGCCGATTGATATTGTGGCAGATACACAAATAATCGAGCAATATGCCGACCGGACACTCTTTGTGGTACGGGCGGGATTATTGGACCGCTCACTGTTACCTGAATTGGAAAGTATTTATCAAGAAAAGCGGTTCAAAAACCTTTCGGTGATATTGAATGGTACGGAAAGTACAGGTGGACGCTATGGTTACCGCTATGGTTACCACAATGGGTATGACTCTTATTACGGCAACACAAAATAGAGGGGTATTCCAAAATAAACAAGGAAACTGTTTGCTATTATTCCCAACAGTCAACAGAAATGTGTTTTTTCCGACAGAAAAAAGTATTAGCGGAAAGCGGTTTTTTCCGTGGTTTCACTGATTGCCACAGCCATCTTCTTCCCGGGGTAGATGATGGGGTGAAAACGTTGGAAGAGTCGTTGGCGATATTGGAAGAAATGGAACGTTTAGGCGTTCGTAAGGTTTGGCTTACCCCCCATATAATGGAAGACATACCCAATGAAACAGTGGATCTGCAACAGAAGTTCCAAGAATTAAAGCAAATGTATCATGGAAAGATCGAATTGGCTTTGGCAGCGGAATATATGATGGATAACCTTTTTGAGGAACGGTTGGAAAAGGATGACTTGTTACCCTTTGAGGAAGGAAAACATTATCTGTTAGTGGAAACCTCTTATTTCAATCCACCAATGGGATTACTGTCTATTTTGCAACGCATCCAAAAGAAAGGTTATCATCCTTTGTTGGCCCATCCGGAACGATATGAGTATATGCAAATGATGGATTATAAAACGTTAAAAAAGAACCAAATTTCTTTTCAATTAAATATACCGTCATTAGTCGGAATGTATGGTAAGCACATAGAGAAGAAAGCGAAGATATTATTAAAAGCAGGAATGTATGATTTAGGAGGAAATGATGTTCACTCCCTTATTTTTTATGTGACAACTTGTAAGCAAAAAATAGACAATCTGTCTTTCTTGAAAAATGTGTGTAAAATATAGCGTATTTACATTCGGGAAGACTTTGCCCTAATATGTGTTTTTTTAATGATTTAATATTTAATACAAAGATAAATGAAAGCATGTTTCATGGGCTTGGGTTACATCGGACTACCTACAGCCATTATTGCCGCAAAGCACGGCATTCAAATAACAGGAGTTGACATTAATCCTCATGTAGTGAAAATGACCAATGCGGGACATTTGCACATCATTGAACCCGGCATGGAGGAAATGTTACAGGAAGTAGTGAAAGCTGGCATGTTGAAGGCTTCGGTTACACCGGAAGTCAGCGATGCATACTTCATGGTGGTCCCAACCCCGTTCAAGGGAAACCACGAGCCGGATGTGAGTTACGTGGAAGCGGCTACACGTGCCGTATTGCCGTTACTGAAAGAAGGGGATCTTTATGTTTCCGCTGTAATAGAATCCACTTCACCTGTAGGAACTACAGAGGCTATGGCACGCATCATTTTTGGTGAACGTCCGGAATTGGAAAGTAAGATTTTCATAGCCTATTGCCCGGAGCGTGTATTGCCAGGTAATGTGATCTATGAATTGGTACACAACGATCGGGTCATCGGTGGTTTGAATCCTGAATCTACCGAAAAGGCAATAGCATTCTATTCGCAATTTGTGCAGGGCACACTTCACAAGACTAACTGCCGTACAGCGGAAATGTGTAAGCTGACGGAGAACTCCAGTCGCGATGTACAGATAGCTTTTGCCAATGAACTTTCGCTTATCTGCGACAAGGCTGGTATCAATGTTTGGGAACTTATTAACCTTGCCAACAAGCATCCGCGTGTAAATATCCTGCAACCCGGTTGCGGTGTAGGAGGTCATTGTATTGCGGTAGATCCATACTTTATCACTGCTGATTTCCCGGCAGAAAGCAAGTTAATCAGCGATGCACGTGATATTAACAACTACAAGAGTTTCTGGTGTGCTGAAAAGGTGAAGAACGCCATGTTGAAGTTTGAGTTGAAGAATCATCGTAAACCAGTTATAGCCATGATGGGATTGGCATTCAAACCAAATATTGACGATTTGCGTGAAAGTCCGGCGAAGTATATTACCACGAAAGTGATGCAGAGCTGCAACAATGCCGACATTTTGGTCGTAGAACCGAATGTAAAAGAGCACAACGTGTTTAAGCTGACTAACTACTGCGAAGCCTACGACAAGGCAGACATCGTGGTGTTCCTTACGGCTCACAACGAGTTTAAAGAGCTATCTTGGAGGAAGGATAAAATGATATTGGACTTTTGTGGAATATTCAAGAAATAATGGATATTTCTAAATAAGTGCAAATACAATTATCACCGAAACTAATGAAAATTGCACATAAAATAGTTCAAGTACCGGAAATGAAATTTTTATTAAGACCTTTTATACACAATGTAAAAAGGAATAATCAAAATATACATGAGATTTTCCAGGAAAAATCTCATGTATATTTTCGGAGTTTGATAAGATTTTGCCACAAAACAATATCTTTTGCAGCGTATTTACCAATATATTATTGGGGGCGGTTCGTAAAAAAATATCAAAAGCGTTTCGATATAATAATCACCAGTGCCTGATACAAGAATTATGCATCCAAATTAAAATATATACTCGAAAAAATAGGAATTTATGTTTATCCGAAGATTTGAAGTGTTAGCTGGAAATAAGACTTGTGAAGAAACATACAGGAAACGTCATATCGACATAGAATATATCTTACATATATGAAGACTATCCATCATGTCTGTGTGATTTTGGTTACGTTGACGGTACGGTATCGCATTTAGAATTGATGAAAAAAATTCGGTTGGGCAAAATTGGAAGAATCGAATTCCCTATCAGTCACGAAATAACACATTTTTTCGAAAACATAGAATCAACGTATTGGCTAATACAAATGAATGGATCTTGCAAGATATGAACTACTATATAACTTCCTATTCAGACTTTCACGACGATGACACAAAGCCAAGGATGTTTGAATAGAAAGAGGGTAAGGCGATATTAATGCATAGTGAGTATGAGGAGAAGTGGAATATTATTCCTGTATAAAATTCTTTTAGATAATCCTATTATTAGGTGATTTTAGGTTTCAAGATATGAAAGGGTTGAGTTTTATTAAGTCATCTTCAGGCAGAACTCAAAAGGCACAAAAGAATATTTTGGGGATGTTGCTCATAAAAATTTGCAACATCATTATTAATTTGGCTTATGTTCCATTGTTGATTAATAGTTTGAATCAAGATAGATATGGAATATGGTTGACAATTACTACAATTGTTTCTTGGATTGCATTTTTTGACATTGGGTTAGGTAATGGTCTGAGAAATAAATTGGCGGAATCAATTGCTTGTAAAGATGAAATAAATGCTCGAAAATATGTGAGTACTACTTATGGTGCAATGGGAATCTTATGTTTCTTGTTCTTTATCATAGAGGCCTGCATTGTTCCATTTTGCAATTGGAATAGTCTGCTAAACGCTCATTCGATTCCTAATGGTGAACTTACATTATTAATGTTATGGGTTCTTTCAAGTTTAGCATTTCAAATGCTACTAAAACTTCTAAATTCTGTATTGTACGCTTTACAAAAGCCGGCATTATCCTCATTGATATTGATGCTTAGTCAATTGTTCGCTTTCATTGGAATTTTTATTTATACAAATGTTTGCAATGAAGTTTCTCTTTTGAAATTGGGAATGATTATATCAATGGCTCCAGTCGTTGTATTGATGATTTTTTCATTGATACTGTTTAGAAAAATGATACCCCAATATATGCCAACCCCCTCTTTCTTTGAGCGTTCTAAAATAAAAGAGATTGTTATTCTTGGGAGTAAATTCTTTTGGATTCAATTGACGACTTTATTATTATTTCAGTCAAACAACTTGATAATCGCCCATACTTGTGGAAATACTTCTGTGGCTGAGTATAATATTGCCTACAAATACATTGGTTTGATAG
>OBZE01000477.1_pt1 | contig 14064 bp, 13 predicted proteins | sample 1476901 | NCBI WGS metagenome assembly OBZE01 (sample SAMEA2580235, study PRJEB22360) | human gut metagenome | biome: human gut; feature: human-associated habitat; material: faeces | place: Denmark | collected 2008/2010 | reverse complement strand
GCCTTTGCATAAGTAATTTGTCTCTTTGTGTAATAGATTTATTATAACATTTGGTGGTGTCGCGATGTTGAGAATTTTGATGTTGATGGTGGAAATTTTATATTCATGGAGATTGGGATAGGATTCATAACACGCAAACAAAAACGGCTTAACGACGATATCGATTGATGCATCCTTTTGGTAAGGTATACGCACCAATTTACTTTTCATCGTTAAGCCGCTTCAATTACTTTTTATTATTCATAATGATTTACTTTAAATTCACTTCAATATCCTTAATTTGTTTACTATCTATGACTTCCCCCATATGTTTGAATTTTAATTTAGTTCTTAAATCAAGGTTATAAAAGCTACCATCTTTCAGACTAATTTTAATCCTACCATCTTTTGAGAGTGTTTTATAAAGACCGTATTTTTCAATTAGATGCTTTCTCAACTTAAAATCTAACTCTTTCAATGATATTTCTTCTTTTTTAATATCATAAGGGTAACCTTTCACAAAAGCATCTTCACCCTTTTCTTTTGTAACATTTAATCTTGGTGTGCTGACAAAGCCGGATGTTTTATTGGTCTTTGTTACACCACCAACAGTATATGATATGTCGTGCTTGTCTCTTCTTTCTTGAACAAAAAACACATCTAAGCCCGTATGTCTTCGCTGTTGATATTTACGGTACTCATCTCCAGGCAATAATACTTGAGTCTTCATCCCTCTATATTTAAAACGTAAGTTATTTTTACCATGTCTCAAAGCATTAATGTTTTTCATTTCCTTAAAGTTTCCAGTGTAGTATCGGTGTAATGCTTCTTTGTCATGTTTGTTTACTGACTTTTGATTTTGTTTAGCATGACCTGAATGGGCCTCTGTTGTTAAAGTTCCTGTTGTTAAAATCCCTAATGCTAATGTTACTTTTGCTAATGCTGTCAATTTCATATTTATTTACTCCAATCTTAATGTATTGGATTGTTATTATTACGTAATTTGAATCATATACGCTTATTATAACGTCCATCGTTTAACGCGATAATTAACCTCGATTTAAATATGCGTGAATTATTATTAATTAAAAACAAATATATTTTAATGTCCAGGTTAATTAACTTTCACGCTTTACATGTCGTTGTTTTTCCGGATCATCGTTTTCTACAACTAATTGTGTTATTTCTACTCTTTGAAACGCAAAAAACAACTTAACAACAATAATGTATTTAACACAGTTCTTATTCAAAGGTACGGGTGTCAATGCACATTTTATCGTTAAGCCGCTTTTTAATTTTTTATACTATCATCTTTAATTAATTCAAATTCACTTCAATATTTTTAATCTGCTTACTATCCAGCACATCAAACATACGATCAAAACTTAATTTTTCACTTAAATCAATTTCATGTTTCTTTTCGTCTTTCATATTGATAACAATTCTACCTTTATCTGACGCGCCTTTATACAATCTATATTTTTCGACTAACATTTTTCTGATTTTAAAATCAAGTTCTTTCAATGATACTTCTTCTTTTTGAATAAAGAACAACTCTTTTATCGAAAAGCCATCTTTAGGATCAACTTTTTTAACTTGCAGTCCCGGATGACTTACATAGCCAAACACGGATCTCACATTTTTCTTTGTTATACCGCCAACGCTATATATGCCGCCTTTAGTATCTATTAATTCAGGTACTGCAAAGACATCACGGCCATGCGTCAGTTCTTTATATTTATTTCTATCGTCGCCAATTAGAAATACTTTGAAATTTTTATTTCGTTGGTTAAAGTTTAAAACGTTAGACCCATAATAATCTTCACTTTTAACACTAATGTTTGTTGATTCATAGCTTTCTTGAGAATAGTAATCTTTTAGCATATTTATATAATATTTGCGTTGTGTTTCATCCAACTTTACTTTCGCGTTTACAGTTTGACTTTCTGCTGTCATCACACCTGTTGTTAATATTCCTAATGCTAATGTTGCTTTAGCTATTGCTGTTAATTTCATAATTTATTGCTCCAATCTTAATGTATTGGATTGTTATGATTACGTAATTTGAAACATCTGCCTTTATTATAAAGTGCATCGAAACAAACTGACATTAACGTGCGTTTAAATAACTTTGAATCATTGTTAATGAACACCTAATTAATATTCAAAGTACGTGGTTTTAATGAGTGGTATGACTTATTTAGTATACTCGTGACTTGTGTTATCAAATGTAAAAAACAGCCTAACGACGACGTTGCTTTAAATACGCTCCTTTGATAGGATATACATATTTATTCAACGTTTCATCGTTAAGCTGCCTCAAAATTTATTACTTTAAAGTCATTGATTGCTTACTTTAAATTTGGTTAATAGTGACTGATATACCTCTAATGTCTTTACTATTCAACACATCGCCCATGCGCTCGAATTGTAATTTATCACCTAAATCAATTTCTACTTTATTTTCGTCTTTCAAATTGATAATGATTTTACCGTATTTAGATGTACCTTTATATAATCCGTAATTATTAACTAATTGTTGTCTAATTTTGAAATCAAGCTCTTTTAATGAGATTTCTTCTTTTTGGATTAAAAATGAGTCAATTGATGCATCTAAATCTTCACCATTAACTTTATTAACAAATAAAGGTGTATTAGTTTCAGAAGTTTTGTTGTTTTTCTTCGTTACACCACCAACAGTAGATAGTCTGCCGTTTGGATCAATTAATTCTTGTACTACAAAGACATTTTGGCCTTGTAGACCTTCTTTATATTGTTCTTTATCTTTTCCTAATAAGAATAATTGGTGATTTTGATCTTTTGGGTTAAAGCGTACAACGTTAGAACCATTGTAGTTTTCAACCTTACCACTAACATTACTATATTCGAAACTTTCTGATGAGTAGTATCGATGTAAATCTCTAATATCATGTAAATGTTGTACTCTCTCTTGTTTTTCTGCCGCTTGAACTGCTTGACCTTCTGATGTAATGACACCAGTAGTTAATAAACCTAATGCTAATGTTGCTTTAGCTAACGTTTTTAATTTCATAGTATTATTCTCCCAATCTATTTTTAAATTTTGACTTAATATATGTTTATGTGATTAATTCAATTACGTAATACGAACAATCTACTATCATTATATAAGCCGGATACTGCGCTATGAATTAACCGCTTTTTAACTATTCCTGAACCAATGTTAAGCTAATTAATGGAATCCTAACAGTATTAATCATTTTTTATAACTCTATGCTATTTTTTTCACCATTCACACTTTCTTTCAATTTAATTATGTTTTCCACATTGTTTCATGTCACTAGTGCGACACCGTGCGACTATAGGTATCAACTATTTTCACAGTTTTTATTGTCGTTATTATCTTTCATCGACCCACTTCATTTCCGATCGTAACGACACAAAAAAGAAGCTAAGCAACCTATGCTGCCTAGCTCATCTATACTATCCATATTTTACTATTATCCATGTTTCGTTGAATTATCTAATATTGGCTTCTATTTTCTCAATATTTCTGCCATCTATGACGTCACTCATTCGGTTTGTTTGTAACTTTTTATTGAGTTCAAACGTATAATAGCCGCCATCTTTCATTGTCACTTTTATCTTGCTAGCTTTAGGAAACTTTTTATACAGATCAAAATCTTGAATTAAATACTGTCGTAATTTAAAATCAAGTTCTTTCAGCGAAATCTCTTCCTTATAAATGTAGTATCTTTTAACATGCACAGAAACACCTGCACCTACTTCTTTTTTAATAACGAATCTAGGTGCGCTTAAGTAATCATAGTAAGCGCCTTGATTTTTCTTAGTAACGCCACCATATGAATACACTGTGCCGTTGCGATTTTCCGCTTCTTTAACTACAAATATATCTAATCCTGGATTTTTACGTTTTTTAATCCTTTCTATATCTTTACCAAAAATTTGTATTCTTGTGAACTTTCTATTTTTATCAAAGATAAGGTAGTGCTTGCCACCTTTGCTATAACGATAGCCAGTAACATTTTTAAGTTCCTTACTTGCGCGACTATAGTAATCTCTCAAGTCGAAGATATCTTTTGTCACATTTTCATATTTTGATTCATGTTCGCTCGCATTTACAGTTTGAGCCGTTGATGTTATAACCCCAGTCGCTAAAATACTTAGAGCTAAACTGGCTTTCGCAATTGCTGTCATCTTCATAGTTGTATGCTCCAATCGTAATTATTAGATTTGTTCGATTACGTTTATTGAATCATACAGCTTTATTATAGTTGGCGTATGTCTCTATTCATATTAAACCTTGTTTAACTATATTTGAATCATCGTTAATTAAATTAAGGAATCCATAATGTTCGTTAAATAAAAATGACTTTTGTTGTACTTCAACGCTTGATAGATTGGTATTTTTAGACACATTTAGGACATAAGCATGTTATGTGTGGTCAACATCAAATATTCGTCTTCTTATACCACTGTGCAACACGAAAGAAGCTGAGCAACATGTAAATTTTTGTCACTCAACTTCTCGGTACATCGTTCAACGGTTCTATGTAGTATCCATCACGATGATTTTAGATTCACTTCAATTCTTTCGATACTAGTGCCATCTATGACATCTGCCATGCGATGTTCTTGTAATTTTTTATGCAATTCAAACGTGTACTTCCCACCGTTTTTCGTTTTAATAACAATTGTTCCTGAACCAATATTACCGTACAAATTATGTTGTTCAATGAGTTGCTTTCTCAATTTAAAATCAAGCTCTTTCAAGGAAATCTCTTCTTTAGTTATCTTATATTCTGAATCATCGTGTGAGATTTTGCCTTTCTCATCTTTTTTTAGTAATGCTTAATTCTGCTTTGTGATCAACTTTTTTACTATTTGTCTTCGTGATACCCCCGACAGAATATTTTTTCAATTGATATTTATTGTCCTCTAAAACGATAAATACATCAATATTATCGTATGGCCCATCTTTATATTTCTTATCATCTTTTCCAACTAAAGCTATTTTATAAATGAACCAATCTGGTATAACATTCATAAACCTAACTGTCGTCCATGGTTTCAGCATAAAGCCAAATTGCTTTTCGAATTCTAAACTCGGTTTCGTATAATATGTTCTTAAATCCTTATATTTAGGGTTTATTTCCTTTTGTGCTTGTTTTGTGGTTGGCGATTGCGGTTGTTTTGTTTCGACATTAGATGAATGCGGTGTTGTTGGGTTTGGTGTTGGTTGTGGCGATTGCGGTTGTACATTTGGTGAAGGCGGAGTTGTTACACTTGGTGTTGGTTGTGGCGATTGCGGTTGTACATTTGGTGAAGGCGGAGTTGTTGTAGTTACGCTTGGTGTTGGTTGTGTTGCTTTTACTTTTGTTGAAGGCGATGTTGTTACTTTTTGTATTTTAGATTTTATTGCCTGTTCTGTTTTAAGTGCTGATGCTACTTCTGCATTAGCCGATTGCGTTGTTACTATACTTGCACCTGTTGTTAAAAGTGATAGTGCTAAACTGGTTTTCGCAATTTGTGTCATTTTCATAGTTGTATGCTCCAATCTATTATATTCGATTGTTCTTTACGTAATTAGAATCATACAACTACATTATAGAAGACGTATCGGTCTATTCACATTAAACCATGTTTAACTATATTTGAATCATCGTTAAGTAATCCATAATTTTCGTTAAATACAGATGGTTTCGAAGCGATTCAACGCTTGCACATTGGGCATTGCATCATTTTCAAGACATTGAGATGTCACTTTTACAAACAAGTGAATAATTTCCCTTAACATCATTACGCAAAACAAAAGAAGCTAAGCAATGATGTAGGTCATTGTCGCTTAACTTCTCATTTCATCGTTCAACGGTTCTATGTAGTATCCATCACGATGATTTTAGATTCACTTCAATTCTATCAATATTTGTACCATCAATAACATCTGCCATGCGATGTTGTTGCAATTTTTTGTGTAATTCAAACGTGTACTTTCCACCATTTTTCATTTTAATAACGATTGTTCCTGAACCAATATTACCGTACAAATTATGTTGTTCAATGAGTTGTTTTCTCAATTTAAAATCAAGTTCTTTCAAGGAAATCTCTTCTTTAGTAATCTTGTATTCTGAAACATCATGTGAGATTGTACCTTTTTTATCTTCTTTAGTAATACTTATTCCAGTTTTGTAATCAACTTTCTTTCTATTTGCTTTTGTGATACCACCGACCGAGTATTTGTCTACGCCATATTTATTTTGTTCTAAAACGATAAATACATCGACATGCCTATGCACGCCTTCACCATATTTCTTATCATCTTTTCCAACTAAAGCTATTTTATATATGAAATAATCTGGAACAATATTCATAAATCTTATTGTTGTCCATTTTTTGATAATTATACCCAACTCATTTTTAAATTCTAAACTTGATTTCGTATAATATGATCTTAAACCTTTAAATTTAGGGTTTATTTCCTTTTGTGCTTGTTTTGTGGTTGGCGATGTTGGTTGTGGTGTTTCGACATTAGATGAAGGCGGTGTTGTTACACTTGGTGTTGGTTGTGTTGATTGCGGTTGTGCATTTGGTAAAGACTGAGTTGTTCCGCTTGGTGCTGGTTGTGTTGCTTTTTGTATGTTAGATTTTGGCGTCTGTTCTGTTTGAGTTGAAAGCGATGTTGATACATTTTCTGTGTTAGACTTTGCCGCCTGTTCAGGATTAGCCGTATGATTTTGTTCTGCGTTCACTGCTTGCGCTGTCGTTGTGATTGCGCTTGTTGATACGTTTATCTTTGCTAACTGTCCTGCTTTAAGTGCTGATGCTACTTCTGCATTGGCCGATTGCGTTGTTACTATACTTGCACCTGTTGTTACAAGCCCTAACGCTATACTCGCTTTCGCAATTGTTCTTATTTTCATAGTTGTATGCTCCAATCGTAATTATTCGATTGTTCTTTACGTAATTAGAATCATACAACTTCATTATAGAGGACATATTGGTCTATTCACATTAACCCTCGTTTAACAATTGTTGAAATATTATTAAGTCATTTAAGCAAAAAATAATGAGTACTTTCGAGGTTTATGTGGTGTTACTATGTATCTTTGAAATGATTTTAAGACATAAAAAAGAAGTTAAGTAACGTTTTATCATCACTTAACCTCACTATTGCAATTTCAATTCATTACGACGACCAGTCTAAGCATTATGCTTTTTTAACTTTGACTTCAATCCTATCAATATCTATGACTTTGACGATATCGGCCATTCGGTCTTCTTGTAACTTTTTATCCAATTCAATTGTATACTTGCCATAGTATTTCATTTGGACAGTAACTGTTCCTGAACTCATTTCACCATAAAGACCATAATGATCAATAAGATGTTTTCTTATTTTAAAATCAACCTCTTTTAATGTCATTGCTTCTTTATCTATTTTAAATGGGAAAAAGTCATAATCATATTCACCAGTGTGATCTTCTTTAATGACTCTTGCTTCTGCTACTTGGTCGACAACTTTATCGCTTGCTTTTGTGATACCACCAATCGAGTACTTTGCACCTTCAAATCTCTTATCCTCATTAACATAAAATATATCAAGGTTGCGATGTACACCCGTATGATAGTGTTCCTTATCTTTGCCAACTAAAGCTAGATTATTAACTGTATTACCTTCTATCATATTCAAAAATTTAGTGCCTGGTTTAGGTTGAATACTACTGATATAACCTGTCACATTTTTATATTCAACACTAGGTTGAGTATAGTACGCTTTTAAATTTTTACTATTTTGGCTTACTTGAACATGTTTATTTTCGGCATGCACCGGTTGTTCCGTTACAGTATTTACACCTGTAGCTAAAATACCCAACACTAAACTTACTTTTGCAATTGATTTCATTTTCATAATTGTATGCTCCAATATATTAGATTAGATTGTTTTATTACGTAAATTGAATCATACAACCATATTATAGGAGCTGTATGCTGATATTCACATTAACCCTTTTTTAACTATTCATAAAATATGATTAAGCTAGTTAAGTAAAAGATAATGCGTGCTGCGACTGTTTGTGTGAGTTTTGTAACTTTGCCCTCAAAAAAGAAGCTAAGCAACAGTACGTCGCTTAACTTCCATATATTTCCATAACAAGCACGATTCAACATAGCGCTTTGTCGTTAGAAAGTATTATTTCATTTCTACTAGAATTTTTTGTATTTGTCTGCCGTCGATAGAATCACCCATACGTTCTTTTTCAAGTTTTTGACTTAAATCGATAGTATGTGATTTGCCATCTTTCATAGTAATTGTAATTTGACCTTGTTTAAGACCATTTGAATACAAGCCGTGTTGTTTGATTGCACGTTCTCGTAATCTATAATCAAGTTCTTTTAATGAGATATTTTCTTTATAAATTTGATACAGACTATTTTGTGGTTCTTCATTACCTTTCTTAATTTCAAGGATTGGAGAGTGTATATAGTCGTAACACACTCCTCTATTAGTTTTTGTTACGCCACCAATCGAATGATTATCAGCTTGTCTACCGTTTCCTTCTCTAACGACAAACACATCTATATCTGGGTTAACTTCTTCATTATATTTATCTTTATCAGAACCAACTAAAGATATTTTATTATATTGTCCATTGTATATAAAATCAATGAATCTATCTTTACCTTCAATAAATCCATATCCAGTTACTTTTTTATATTCAAAACTTGGTCCATTATAATAAAGTTTTAAATCAGCCTCACTTTGTTGTTTAACTTCTGTTTTCGCTTGTACTGATTGTATATTCGACGTTATTACACCTGTTGCTAACATTCCCAATGCTAAACTTGCTTTTGCTATCGCTTTAAATTTCATAATTTTTAGCCCCAATCTATTTAAATTTGATTTTTCAATTACGTAATATGAACAATCTACCTACATTATATTGAGGCGCTATTCCCTTTCAAATTAAACCTCATTTAACTAAACTTGAATCATTGTTAAGGTAATTAATAAAATGCTAACTGTTAATAATCAATTCTTATCCGTCAAGACTCTTTTTTATACAATTCACACTTTAAACCATTTTAATTTTAAAAACTGTAAAACTTTCAGACACAAAAATGACATCATATCGTCGCAGTACCATGTCAAAATTTTCAAAGATCATGGTGACACGCATTAACTAAAACGCGTCATTACGGTATTTTTAACATTAATAACATATGCGTATTTACTATACACGGCGACAATAAATACAGATTGCAATTTTTTATAAAATCAAATGTTTTGAAAATCATCGAATAAGTATTATGTTATGTATATAAAGATTAGGAGATGAAGTGAATGAATATTATGTTAACAGGTGCTACAGGTCATTTAGGCACACATATTACAAATCAAGCCATTGCAAATCACATAGATCATTTTCACATTGGTGTTAGAAATGTTGAGAAAGTTCCAGAAGATTGGCGCGGAAAAGTTTCTGTTCGACAATTAGATTATTTTAATCAAGAAAGCATGGTAAAAGCATTTAAAGGCATCGACACCGTTGTGTTTATTCCAAGTATTATCCATCCATCATTTAAACGTATTCCTGAAGTGGAAAATTTAGTATATGCCGCAAAGCAAAGTGGCGTTGCTCATATCATTTTCATAGGTTATTACGCAGATCAGCATAATAATCCATTCCATATGAGCCCTTATTTCGGATATGCATCACGTTTATTGGCAACAAGTGGCATTGATTATACGTATGTAAGAATGGCGATGTACATGGATCCACTTAAACCATATTTACCAGAATTGATGAATATGCATAAACTGATTTATCCAGCTGGTGATGGTCGTATTAATTATATTACTAGAAATGATATTGCTAGAGGTGTCATTGCTATTATTAAAAATCCAGATACTTGGGGCAAACGTTATTTATTATCAGGCTACAGTTATGATATGAAGGAACTTGCTGCAATTTTATCTGAGGCATCAGGCACAGAAATTAAATATGAACCCGTTTCATTAGAGACATTTGCAGAAATGTACGATGAACCTAAAGGCTTTGGTGCATTATTGGCATCAATGTACGACGCAGGAGCAAGAGGACTATTAGACCAAGAATCCAATGAATTCCAACAATTAGTCAATGATCAACCACAGACACTGCAATCATTTTTACAAGAAAATATTTAATACTAAAGGAGCGTTACAGTGAATATCATCTCGACAATTTTAATCATATTTGTGGCATTAGAATTTTTCTATATTATGTACCTTGAAACGATTGCTACAACTTCCAGAAAGACCAGCGAGACATTTAATATAAGCGTCGATAAATTGAAAGACAAAAATATTAACGTACTTTTGAAGAATCAAGGCGTATATAATGGTTTAATCGGAGTTTTGCTAATATACGGTTTATTTATCAGCAGTAATCCAAAAGAAATATGCGCAGCTATTTTAGTGTATATCATTGGCGTTGCTATTTATGGTGGCCTTTCAAGCAATATTAGTATCTTTTTCAAACAAGGCACATTGCCAGTATTGGCACTTATATCAATGCTTTGGTAAGTATTGGTGTTTTGGGGTTTGGAGATGTAGTCGGAGGTTTGGAGGATTTGAGCGATTTGGGTATGGACTTTAGACTCAGAGTATTTCAACCTAATTATTTCAAGCAGAGGTGACAGTAGCGTTGCCTCTGTTTCCTTATAGAAAAATTATTTAATGAAGAAAATTCATATCTGTTTTAATTTTTAGTTGATAAATACTCCATATATTAGAATGGCTACTTTATCTATTGCATCAATCCTTTAAAACAAAAAACCCATGATTTCGAAATTCCCGTATGGTGGGGTTCCTACTCTCATGGGTCAGTTAACTAAATTATCACTATCAGTTTATAATTTCAATATTATTAACAATATATGTAGTCGCAAAAGGAATGAGGACATGAGGACTTTGGTGTTGATTGGCATTACATAACGCTTCCAAACAAATTATTCGGTAACAATAAGAAACTATTTACACAAATTATTATACATAGTAAAATTATTTTATAAACTTTAAATCCAATTGTACAAGGAGTGAATATCATGGTACCAGAAGAAAAAGGTTCTATTACTTTGTCAAAAGATGCAGCTACCATATTTGCAACTGCAAAATTCAAACCATTTCAGAACAGAATTAAAAATAACCCACAAAAAACAAATCCATTTCTTAAATTACATGAAAACAAAAAATCTTAATCACTTTATTTATAGCATTTCTGATCTCAGAAATTTAATAAAGGACAACGCCCTCTTTCATAACTATATAAGTCAAGAAACCAAGAAATTCCAAACATCTTTAAACCCTTCAATAGCACATTTCCTAAAACATAAAGCAATAACAATGAACGATCAAAATTCCTAACGTACTTATGATGTGTCAGTGAATCGTCTACACTTAATTGAACAAATTCTATGAGAATAGATATTGTTAATTTAAGAAAGTAGGCTATTTTATTACGACAAGAGAAAGAAGATCATTTAGTTCAGAGTTTAAGTTACAAAAGGTTAGATTATATGAAAATGGTAAGCCTAAAAATGAAATTATACGCGAGTATGATTTAACAACCTCAACTTTCTCAAATCCGATAAAACAACACCAAAATACTGGGTCCTTCAATCATCAAGATAATTTAAAAAGTGATGAAAAAGAGTTAATAAAATTACGCAAAGAAGTTCAACATTTAAAAATGGAAAATGATGTTTTAAAGCAAATATTGCTAATCACGAGACGAAATAGAAATCATTTAACAGAATGCGTATCAATATTCAATATCCATTAATGTGCAAAGTCTTAGAAGTACTTATTATGAATCAATAAAAAGGAATAATAAGAGCAAAAAACATGCTGAATTGGATAATCGTTCACTCCCTTAACAAATATATGTACTTTTGAATAACTTGTAATGTAAATCTACTTGACTGATATAAACCTTCATCCACTTTATGAACAATTTTATTTACTAAAGTTTTTTATATTTACGATAATCTTTTACGTTTATCTTCTTATTCAACGGTATCTACAAAAACACTCTATACGTTTCAATTGTATGATTGAATGTATTATAGTGTGCGAAAACTATGCAACACTGCTTTAAACTGATCTGAACGCATCATGTATCTGCTTTAAATCATTTACTTCATCATAATAAAATACAATTACATATATATAATATTTTTATAATTGCAGTGCTTTTTGATTAATTCGCCATGATTATTTTCACAGACTTTAATATCACCATACACAGCAACACCACTGAAACATGTATATCGCATTTTAATTTAATTTCATCCATTTTTTGTGCCTCTAATATAACAATTTTTGTGCGTCATTTAATTCGGTCGCAAAACTTATATCAGAAGATATTTTTTCTATTTCTTGAAACTTTTGTATAAGTTCATCAAATTCTTTTAAATGTACTAAATGATTTAATTAAATATAGTGTATATATATGGCAGCAACAAAATTGATTGTGAAACTATTTATGAAATAAAAAATTTTCTAACTTCAAATATTAGAGTTGATTTAGAAACTGAACTTTTTAAAGACACATTACTTGAAGATTCTAATTTATCTGATTATATAAAGAACCAACTTCCAACGATATGGAGAGACTAAAAAATAGTTTAAATTTATTTAATTTCAATAAAAACTCATAATAATATTTAAGTAAGTTAGATTGCTTTTAGCATTAGGAATTCGTTTATAATTAGATGTTCAATATAGGCTTTTTTACACATACATGAACTATAAAAAGCGGATAAATAGGAGGTCATTGCGAAATTTGTTAAATACAAAATTGATGAGTTCCACCTAATAAAATTGTTGGTTTTATAGTAACATCTATTTTCGTACCATTCATGTTAATTTCAGTGCTAATAATGCTGATATAAAGAAGAATAAATTGATTAGGAGAACACTATTTAATGTCTAAAAATATCAATCAAGCAAATAGTAAATTAAATACGTCAAACAAAAAACTAAAACAAGCTTATTCAAAATCCGATAGTAAAAACTTGAAAGTTATATACATGCCTCATTGGCTAGAGTTTTATTCAATTGCTATACATAGCGATGTTACAAGCAATAAAAAAAGATATTATAAATCATATAGTAGAGGAACAGTGGTATATGTAAAACTAGGGAGTAATATTGGAAGTGAGTTTTCTGGTAATCATTTTTGTGTAATATTAGATAACAAAGACAATAAAGGAAAAGAAACAGTTACAATAGTTCCACTTTCTTCCAAAGGTAATAAAAATTATTTGAAGTTAAACGAATCGGTGCTAAATCTAACAACAACAGATTTAAAAAAAACAGATTATCGATATCAGTAGTAAAGTACAAGCATTAGCCCAAAAATATAGAGATATTGACATTAAACTTAGCACAGAAGATAAAAAGCTTTTGTCTAACTTAAATCAAAAAGCTAATGAACTGTATAGAGTGATAGGTGTTTATTCCAAGCACAAAGGGAAAGATACATACGTTAATATATCAGCAATTACAACAATAAGCAAAAGACGTATAAGCAAAATAAATGATTCTGATCCTACTGGAACGATAATAATTTCAGAAGATGACATGAATGAAATCGAAAAGCAATTAAAGATAAAGTTCTTTTCTAATTGAATTGTAATATTACATCTGATATAATTGGTTTACAAATTCCCGGTAACCATTCCGGCTTCATTCTCTTGAAGAATGACATATTCTCAGCGTTTTAGCTGAAGGTCAGATGATACGTCATCTGGCCTCTTTTTTTATATAAATGCCCTTTAAGTGAAATATACAACAATCTGCAACCAATATAGACATCACAAAACACACAATGTGTTATAAGCCACATGTCACTATTATCGTAGCTAGCTGCGTCACTCAAAACGAATACGGAACGCGTTGGTTATTCCAATCATAATATTACTCTGCAAATACACAGCCCTGTAACCGAGTAAATGGATAGAGATTTGAACAAATGAAAACAATCAACTAATGGAAAGGATAAAATATTATGCACAACAAAAATGAATTCAACAAAAAAC
>OBZE01000471.1_pt1 | contig 14276 bp, 10 predicted proteins | sample 1476901 | NCBI WGS metagenome assembly OBZE01 (sample SAMEA2580235, study PRJEB22360) | human gut metagenome | biome: human gut; feature: human-associated habitat; material: faeces | place: Denmark | collected 2008/2010 | reverse complement strand
TATGGGCATTTTTTATGAATTTTTATAGGTGTTGCACTTAATATTACAATCCGTCATATGTAAAAAATGTGTGATTTACTAAAATAAAAATTATTCAGGAATGGTACAAATTCTCTGAAGCTTATAAATGCGTTATAGTTGCTATTCTCAATTATGTTCGCGATAATTTTAAGTAAAAGTAAGCACAGATATTGAATTTGATAGGAGTTAATTGAATGTATCATAACAGTAACGCAAACTTTGTAAATGGTATCACTTTAAATGTGAGAGATAAGAATGAATTAAAGCCATTTTATGAGGACGTATTAGGATTAAATATTATAAATGAGACATTAACATCGATCCAATATGAAGTAGGTCAAAATAATCATGTCATTACACTTGTTGAATTACAAAATGGGCGTGAACCTTTAATGTCAGAAGCGGGACTGTTTCATATCGCAATTAAACTACCTCAAATTAGTGATTTAGCTAATTTACTAATTCATTTAAGCGAATATGATATTCCAGTTAACGGAGGTATACAGCCTGCTTCGTTATCATTATTTTTTGAAGACCCGGAAGGAAACGGTTTTAAATTTTATGTTGATAAAGACGAAGCGCAATGGACGAGGCAAAATGATTTAGTAAAAATTGATATTAGACCATTAAATGTACCGAGATTAGTGAGTCATGCAACAAAATTGTTATGGTTAGGTATTCCAGATGACGCTATTATAGGTGCATTGCATATTAAGACAATTCATTTATCAGAGGTAAAAGACTACTACCTCGATTATTTTGGATTAGAGCAATCGGCATATATGGATGATTATTCAATATTTTTAGCATCGAATGGCTATTATCAACATTTGGCCATGAATGATTGGGTATCAGCAACGAAACGTGTAGAAAATTTTGATACGTATGGATTAGCAATTGTTGACTTTCATTATCCTGAAACAACACATTTAAATTTACAAGGTCCGGATGGTATCTATTATCGCTTTAATCATATCGAAGTTGAAGATTAGTAAATACTTTGAATGGACGAACCATATAATGAATCGTTTTTAATGATCTTTTTATACAAGCTATGAAGGCAGTCTTATGAGGTTTCCCATGAGGCTGCTTTCATAATTTTTAATGTCAAAACATAGTAGTTTATCAAGTATTGAGTTAGTAACATTAGATTTAATGTAATATGCTTACTTTTTTTATTAGCAGGTGTAAGCTATAATATAAAGAGTTGTCTTATGGACGATTGATTGGAGGAACGAAAATGCACAAAAAATATTTTATTGGCACTTCCATTTTAATAGCAGTATTTGTCGTTATATTTGACCAAGTTACTAAATATATTATAGCTACTACAATGAAAATTGGAGATTCATTTGAAGTGATACCGCACTTTTTAAACATAACATCACATCGAAATAATGGTGCTGCATGGGGAATATTGAGTGGAAAAATGACATTTTTCTTTATTATTACCATTATTATATTAATAGCCTTAGTATATTTCTTTATTAAAGATGCTCAATATAATTTGTTTATGCAAGTTGCTATTAGTTTACTTTTTGCAGGTGCACTTGGAAACTTTATTGATAGAGTTTTAACAGGAGAAGTTGTTGACTTTATTGATACAAATATTTTTGGTTATGATTTTCCAATATTTAATATCGCAGATTCAAGTTTAACAATTGGTGTAATATTAATTATTATTGCCTTATTAAAGGATACTTCCAATAAAAAGGAGAAGGAGGTTAAGTAATGGAGACTTATGAATTTAACATTACAGATAAAGAACAAACAGGTATGCGTGTAGATAAGTTGCTGCCTGAATTAAATAGTGATTGGTCTCGTAACCAGATACAAGATTGGATTAAAGCAGGTTTAGTCGTTGCAAACGATAAAGTTGTTAAATCTAATTATAAAGTGAAACTTAATGATCATATAGTTGTCACTGAAAAAGAAGTGGTTGAAGCTGACATTCTACCTGAAAATTTAAATTTAGATATTTATTATGAAGATGATGACGTTGCAGTTGTTTATAAACCGAAAGGCATGGTAGTTCATCCATCACCAGGTCATTATACCAATACATTAGTTAATGGTTTAATGTATCAAATTAAAGATTTATCGGGTATTAATGGAGAAATTCGTCCAGGTATTGTTCACCGTATAGATATGGATACTTCTGGTTTATTAATGGTTGCTAAAAATGATATTGCTCATCGTGGGCTTGTAGAACAATTAATGGATAAATCTGTTAAAAGAAAATATATCGCTTTAGTTCACGGGAATATTCCTCATGATTACGGAACAATCGATGCGCCAATTGGTAGAAACAAAAATGATCGTCAATCTATGGCTGTTGTTGATGATGGTAAGGAAGCAGTGACACATTTTAACGTACTAGAACATTTTAAAGATTATACGCTTGTTGAATGTCAACTTGAAACAGGACGTACGCATCAAATCCGTGTGCACATGAAATATATTGGCTTCCCATTAGTTGGTGATCCAAAGTATGGACCGAAAAAGACATTGGATATTGGTGGTCAAGCTTTACATGCTGGACTTATTGGATTCGAACATCCAGTAACAGGTGAATATATTGAAAGACATGCTGAATTAGCACAAGACTTTGAAGATTTATTAGATACAATTCGAAAAAGAGATGCATAATTGTGTCGTGCTATAATTACGATAACATTATTATGTAAACTATAAGTATTTATCGTTTTCGTTTTTTTAAAAATGAAAACACATTATAAAATAGATTAAGGTTAACATTTTTACTGAGAATGGTTAATTTTTCAATATAGATTGACAAAGCGCCTGATTAGTATTATCCTTATAACAGTTTAAGTACAACATAAAGAGTCTTTAATTGAGCGTTCAGAGAGACGTCAAAGACATGAAAATATAGATATATACTAAAATGAATCATAACACTTTCACATATGCAAGAATAAGTAGTAATACTACGATTCTTCTATGTAAATAGGATGATTGTATATACTAAACCTCATGTCGATATTAAAGACATGAGGTTTTTTGTTTCTAAATTTTGAAAGGGTGAGAATATGTCTGAACGTATCATAATGGATGATGCCGCAATACAACGTACAGTAACGAGAATCGCTCATGAAATTTTGGAGTATAACAAAGGTACTGATAATTTAATTCTTTTAGGTATCAAAACAAGAGGTGAATATTTAGCGAATCGTATACAAGATAAAATTCATCAAATTGAGCAACAACGTATACCTACTGGAACAATTGATATTACATACTTTAGAGATGATATAGAGCACATGTCATCACTTACGACAAAAGACGCAATAGACATCGACACAGATATTACAGATAAAGTAGTCATCATTATTGACGATGTGCTGTATACTGGTCGAACGGTTCGTGCTTCACTTGATGCTATTTTGCTAAATGCTAGACCTATTAAAATTGGTTTGGCTGCTTTGGTTGATCGAGGACATCGTGAGTTACCAATTCGAGCAGATTTTGTTGGTAAAAATATACCTACTTCTAAAGAGGAAACGGTAAGTGTCTATTTAGAAGAAATGGATCAAAGAAATGCAGTTATAATTAAATAATACCCCTTTTAATTCAGTACGAGAGACTGAAAAAGGTGGGGGAGTTGAATGATAAATAAGTTTTCATATGCTTGTTTATCTAATAATACCCTCATGTTCGACAACTATAAGTCAATTTCTATGGACGAAAATGACTTGTAGCAACTTGTCACACTTTTTGTCTCTTTACATATACTGATGTAAAGAGATTTTTTTATTATCGGAGGAAATGAATATTATGCAAAATGATGAAATGTTTGAACGAACAGTAAAACCTGTACTAGATGTAAATGAAAAACCACAACCAGCGCAATGGGCATTTTTAAGCTTACAACATTTATTTGCGATGTTTGGCGCAACAGTACTAGTACCATTCTTAACAGGATTACCAATATCAGCAGCGTTACTAGCTTCGGGAATCGGTACATTACTTTATATCTTAATAACGAAGGCGCAAATACCAGCATACTTGGGATCTAGCTTTGCATTTATCACACCAATTATCACGGGATTAAGTACGCATAGCTTAGGAGACATGCTTGTAGCATTATTCATGAGTGGTGTTATGTACGTCATCATCGGAATTCTAATCAAATTAAGTGGGACAGCATGGTTAATGAAATTATTACCACCAGTTGTTGTAGGACCAGTCATCATGGTAATTGGTTTAAGCTTAGCGCCTACTGCAGTCAATATGGCAATGTATGAAAATCCTGGAGATATGAAAGGTTACAATATCAGTTTCTTAATTGTTGCAATGATAACCTTGCTTGTAACAATATTCGTTCAAGGATTTTTTAAAGGATTCCTATCTTTAATTCCAGTACTTGTAGGTATTATCGTAGGTTATGTGGTAGCGATTTTTATGGGGATTGTGAAATTTGATGCAATTATGTCAGCAAAATGGATAGATTTCCCTCATATTTATCTGCCATTTAAAGATTATGTACCTTCATTTCACTTAGGACTTGTACTTGTAATGATTCCGATTGTGTTCGTAACAGTAAGTGAACATATTGGGCACCAAATGGTACTGAATAAAATCGTAGGTAGAAACTTCTTTGAAAAGCCAGGACTTGATAAATCAATCATTGGTGATGGTGTTTCTACAATGTTTGCCAGTATTATTGGTGGACCACCAAGTACAACATATGGTGAAAATATCGGTGTATTAGCGATTACAAGAATATACAGTATTTACGTCATTGGTGGTGCGGCAGTTATAGCAATTGTTTTAGCATTCATTGGTAAGTTCACTGCATTAATTTCTTCTATACCTACACCAGTTATGGGAGGAGTATCTATATTACTTTTCGGTATTATTGCAGCAAGTGGCTTAAGAATGTTAGTTGAAAGCAAAGTAGATTTTGCGAACAATCGAAATTTAGTTATAGCTTCAGTAATTTTAGTTGTAGGTATCGGTAATTTAGTATTTAACTTAAAAGAAATTGGTATCAACCTTCAAATTGAAGGAATGGCATTAGCTGCACTTTCAGGAATTATTTTGAACTTAATCTTACCTAAAGAGAAAAAACAAAACAATTAAGATTTACAAATTAAGGAGGGCGCTTTTATGAATCATTTATTATCAATGGAACATTTATCTACAGATCAAATATACAAACTTATCCAAAAGGCAAGTCAATTTAAATCTGGTGAACGTCAACTACCAAACTTTGAAGGGAAATATGTCGCAAATTTATTCTTTGAAAATTCTACTCGAACAAAATGTAGTTTTGAAATGGCAGAACTTAAGCTAGGGTTAAAAACGATTAGCTTTGAAACATCAACATCATCTGTTTCAAAAGGTGAATCTTTATATGACACATGTAAAACTTTAGAAAGTATTGGCTGTGATTTATTAGTCATTAGACATCCGTTTAATAACTACTATGAAAAATTAGCGAATATTAACATCCCAATTGCGAATGCTGGTGATGGTAGTGGACAACATCCAACACAAAGTTTGCTTGATTTAATGACGATATATGAAGAATATGGATATTTTGAAGGCTTGAATGTATTGATTTGTGGCGACATTAAAAATTCACGTGTCGCACGTAGTAATTACCATAGTTTAAAAGCATTAGGTGCAAACGTAATGTTTAATAGCCCAAATGCTTGGATTGATGATTCTTTAGAAGCGCCTTATGTAAATATAGATGATGTTATAGAAACAGTAGATATAGTTATGTTATTAAGAATTCAACATGAAAGACATGGGCTTGCAGAAGAAACTAGATTTGCAGCAGATGATTATCATCAAAAGCATGGCTTAAATGAAGTGCGTTATAACAAATTACAAGAACATGCTATTGTCGTGCATCCGGCACCTGTGAATAGAGGAGTAGAAATACAAAGCGATTTAGTAGAAGCTTCAAAATCAAGAATTTTTAAGCAAATGGAAAATGGCGTTTACTTAAGGATGGCAGTCATTGATGAATTATTAAAATAGGTAAGGGGACGAAAATGATGAAATTAATTAAAAACGGTAAAGTATTACAAAATGGTGAATTACAACAAGCAGATATTTTAATTGATGGTAAGGTAATTAAACAAATTGCACCTGCAATTGAACCAAGCAATGGTATTGACATCATAGATGCGAAAGGTCACTTTGTGTCACCTGGATTTGTCGATGTTCATGTTCATTTACGCGAACCTGGTGGTGAATATAAAGAGACAATTGAAACTGGTACTAAAGCTGCTGCTAGAGGCGGATTTACAACTGTATGTCCAATGCCTAACACAAGACCGGTACCAGATTCTGTAGAACATTTTGAAGCTTTACAAAAATTAATCGATGACAATGCTCAAGTACGTGTATTACCTTATGCTTCAATTACAACACGTCAATTAGGTAAAGAATTGGTTGATTTCCCAGCACTAGTAAAAGAAGGTGCCTTTGCGTTTACAGATGACGGTGTAGGAGTACAAACTGCAAGCATGATGTATGAAGGCATGATTGAAGCTGCAAAAGTAAACAAAGCCATCGTAGCACACTGTGAAGATAATTCATTAATCTATGGTGGTGCAATGCATGAAGGGAAACGCAGTAAAGAGTTAGGTATACCAGGTATTCCAAACATTTGTGAATCTGTTCAAATCGCAAGAGATGTACTATTAGCTGAAGCAGCAGGTTGTCATTATCATGTATGTCATGTTTCTACTAAAGAAAGTGTTAGAGTCATTCGTGATGCTAAACGCGCAGGCATTCATGTTACAGCTGAAGTTACACCACACCATTTATTGTTAACAGAAGATGATATTCCTGGTAATAATGCCATTTATAAAATGAATCCACCATTGAGAAGTACTGAAGATAGAGAGGCTTTGTTAGAAGGGTTACTAGACGGTACAATTGACTGTATCGCAACAGACCATGCACCACATGCACGTGATGAAAAAGCACAACCAATGGAAAAAGCACCATTCGGAATTGTTGGCAGTGAAACAGCATTCCCATTATTATATACGCATTTTGTAAAAAATGGTGATTGGACATTACAACAATTAGTAGATTACTTAACAATTAAACCATGTGAAACATTTAATTTAGAATACGGCACATTAAAAGAAAATGGTTATGCAGATTTAACAATCATTGATTTAGATAGTGAACAAGAAATTAAAGGAGAAGATTTCTTATCAAAAGCAGATAATACACCATTTATCGGCTATAAAGTTTATGGAAATCCGATCTTAACAATGGTTGAAGGCGAAGTTAAATTTGAGGGGGATAAATAATATGCAAAGCAAACGTTATCTAGTGTTAGAAGACGGTTCTTTTTACGAAGGCTACCGTTTAGGATCTGATAACTTAACTGTAGGAGAAATTGTATTTAATACAGCGATGACAGGTTATCAAGAAACTATTTCAGATCCATCATATACAGGTCAGATCATTACTTTTACGTATCCATTAATCGGTAATTATGGTATCAATAGAGACGATTTTGAATCATTAGTACCTACATTAAACGGTATTGTAGTGAAAGAAGCGAGTGCGCATCCAAGTAATTTTAGACAGCAAAAGACACTTCATGACGTTTTAGAATTGCATCAAATTCCAGGGATTGCAGGTGTTGATACAAGAAGTATTACGCGTAAAATTCGACAACACGGTGTGTTAAAAGCTGGTTTTACTGATCGAAAAGAAGATATTGATCAACTTGTCAAACATTTACAACAAGTAGAATTACCTAAAAACGAAGTAGAAATCGTTTCGACTAAAACACCGTATGTTTCGACAGGTAAGGATCTAAGTGTCGTACTTGTAGACTTTGGTAAGAAGCAAAATATTGTTCGAGAATTAAACGTCAGAGGTTGTAACGTCACAGTTGTACCATATACAACTACTGCCGAAGAAATTTTAGCAATGGCTCCAGATGGCGTTATGCTATCAAACGGACCAGGTAATCCTGAAGTTGTAGAATGTGCGATTCTAATGATTCAAGGAATTTTAGGGAAAATTCCGTTCTTTGGTATCTGTCTAGGACATCAACTTTTTGCATTATCTCAAGGAGCAAGCTCATTTAAAATGAAGTTTGGTCATCGTGGTGCGAACCATCCAGTTAAAAATTTAGAGACTGGAAAAGTTGATATTACGAGTCAAAACCATGGATATGCAATAGATATAGATTCGTTAAAAAGTACTGATTTAGAAGTTACTCATCTTGCATTAAATGATGGTACTGTAGAAGGTTTAAAACATAAAACATTACCAGCATTTTCTGTTCAATACCATCCTGAAGCAAATCCAGGACCGTCAGATTCAAACTATCTATTTGATGATTTTGTAGCAATGATGACTAATTTTAAGGAAAAGGAGCGTCATATCAATGCCTAAACGTAATGATATCAAAACAATTTTAGTAATAGGGTCTGGGCCAATTATCATAGGTCAAGCAGCTGAATTTGATTATGCTGGAACACAAGCATGTCTAGCTTTAAAAGAAGAGGGATACCGAGTTATTCTTGTAAATTCAAATCCAGCGACAATCATGACTGATAAGGAAATTGCGGATAAAGTATATATCGAACCGTTAACTCATAATTTTATAGCGCGAATTATACGTAAAGAGCAACCTGACGCTTTACTTCCAACTTTAGGTGGTCAAACAGGTTTAAACATGGCGATTCAACTACACGAAAGTGGTGTGCTTCAAGATAATAACGTCCAATTATTAGGAACTGAGCTAACATCAATTCAACAAGCAGAAGACCGTGAAATGTTTAGAACATTAATGAATGATTTAAACGTTCCTGTGCCAGAGAGTGACATTGTAAATACAGTAGAGCAAGCCTTTAAATTCAAAGAGCAAGTGGGATACCCGCTAATTGTTAGACCAGCATTTACGATGGGTGGTACCGGAGGCGGTATTTGTCATAATGATGAAGAATTACATGAAATCGTTTCAAATGGTCTTCATTATAGTCCAGCAACGCAATGTTTATTAGAAAAATCTATCGCAGGTTTTAAAGAAATCGAATACGAAGTAATGCGTGATAAAAACGATAATGCCATCGTTGTATGTAACATGGAAAATATTGATCCAGTTGGTATTCATACAGGCGATTCAATTGTTGTAGCTCCTAGCCAAACATTATCGGATGTTGAGTATCAAATGTTACGTGATGTTTCATTAAAAGTTATTCGAGCATTAGGTATCGAAGGTGGTTGTAATGTTCAATTAGCATTAGATCCCCATTCATTCGATTATTATATTATAGAAGTAAATCCGCGTGTATCACGTTCATCAGCGTTAGCTTCAAAAGCAACAGGATATCCTATTGCAAAATTAGCTGCTAAAATCGCGGTTGGTCTAACATTAGATGAAATGTTAAATCCAATTACAGGAACATCTTATGCAGCGTTTGAACCAACTTTAGACTATGTGATTTCAAAAATACCAAGATTTCCTTTTGATAAATTTGAAAAAGGAGAACGAGAGCTTGGCACACAAATGAAAGCAACAGGTGAAGTTATGGCCATTGGTCGAACTTACGAAGAATCATTGTTAAAAGCAATTCGATCGCTTGAGTATGGTGTGCATCACTTAGGATTACCAAATGGTGAAAGCTTCGATCTTGATTATATTAAAGAACGTATTTCACACCAAGATGATGAACGATTATTTTTCATCGGCGAAGCAATTAGAAGAGGCACAACATTAGAAGAAATTCATAATATGACTCAGATAGATTACTTCTTCTTACACAAGTTCCAAAACATTATTGATATTGAGCATCAATTAAAAGAGCATCAAGGTGATTTAGAATATCTTAAATATGCAAAAGATTATGGATTTAGTGATAAAACAATAGCGCATCGCTTTAATATGACGGAAGAAGAAGTATATCAATTGCGTATGGAAAATGATATTAAACCTGTTTACAAGATGGTTGATACTTGCGCAGCTGAATTTGAATCTTCAACACCATATTATTATGGTACATACGAAACTGAAAATGAATCCATAGTTACTGACAAAGAAAAAATCTTAGTATTAGGCTCTGGACCAATTCGAATCGGCCAAGGTGTAGAATTTGACTATGCGACAGTTCACGCCGTTTGGGCAATTCAAAAAGCAGGGTACGAAGCGATAATTGTGAATAACAATCCAGAAACAGTTTCAACAGACTTCTCAATTTCTGACAAATTATACTTTGAACCTTTAACTGAAGAAGATGTGATGAATATCATTAATTTAGAAAAACCTAAAGGTGTCGTTGTACAATTTGGAGGACAAACAGCGATTAATTTAGCAGACAAATTGGCTAAACATGGTGTTAAAATACTTGGTACTTCACTAGAAAATCTAAATCGTGCTGAAGATAGAAAAGAATTTGAAGCACTATTAAGAAAAATTAACGTGCCACAGCCACAAGGGAAAACAGCTACATCACCTGAGGAAGCATTAGCGAATGCTGCAGAAATCGGATATCCGGTTGTAGTAAGACCTTCTTATGTATTAGGTGGTCGCGCAATGGAAATTGTAGACAATGACAAAGAGTTAGAAAACTATATGACCCAGGCTGTAAAAGCGAGTCCGGAACATCCGGTATTAGTCGATAGATATTTAACTGGTAAAGAAATTGAAGTTGATGCGATTTGTGATGGAGAAACGGTCATTATTCCAGGAATTATGGAACATATTGAACGTGCTGGTGTGCATAGTGGTGACTCAATCGCTGTATATCCGCCACAAACTTTGACAGAAGACGAGTTAGCAACGCTTGAGGACTATACTATAAAATTAGCTAAAGGTTTAAACATCATTGGCTTAATCAACATTCAATTCGTTATAGCTCACGATGGTGTGTATGTTTTAGAAGTAAATCCACGTTCTAGTAGAACGGTACCATTCTTAAGTAAAATTACTGATATTCCAATGGCACAATTAGCTATGCGAGCAATCATTGGGGAAAAACTAACAGATATGGGTTATCAAGAAGGGGTTCAACCATATGCTGAGGGTGTATTTGTGAAAGCACCGGTATTTAGTTTTAATAAATTGAAAAATGTTGATATTACTTTAGGACCTGAAATGAAGTCTACAGGTGAAGTAATGGGGAAAGATACAACATTAGAAAAGGCGTTATTCAAAGGGTTAACAGGTAGTGGTGTTGAAGTTAAAGATCACGGTACAGTATTAATGACTGTCAGTGACAAAGATAAAGAGGAAGTTGTTAAATTGGCACAATGCTTAAATGAAGTTGGCTATAAAATTTTAGCAACGTCTGGAACAGCTAATAAATTAGCTGAGTATGACATACCTGCAGAAGTAGTAGGCAAAATTGGTGGCGAAAATGATTTATTAACACGTATTCAAAATGGTGATGTTCAAATCGTTATAAATACAATGACTAAAGGTAAAGAAGTAGAAAGAGATGGCTTCCAAATTAGACGTACTACAGTTGAAAATGGTATTCCATGTTTGACATCTTTAGATACAGCTAATGCCTTAACGAATGTAATTGAAAGTATGACATTTACAATGCGTCAAATGTAAATCAATCAAACTGTATCGGTGGGGCTGTAATTAACCATTTACTTAAAGAAGTTTATATTACAGCCTCATTATTTTAGTGAATTTCTTAACGTAAAGGGAGACATATATGATGAAAGATTTACCAATTATTGCATTAGATTTTGAATCAAAAGAAAAAGTAAATCAATTTTTAGATTTATTTGATGAATCATTATTCGTAAAAGTAGGTATGGAACTTTTTTATCAAGAAGGTCCTCAATTAATTAATGAGATAAAAGAAAGAGGCCATGATGTATTTTTAGATTTAAAACTGCATGATATTCCCAATACAGTTGGTAAAGCGATGGAAGGACTAGCTAAATTGAATGTTGATCTGGTAAATGTTCATGCTGCTGGTGGCGTAAAAATGATGTCTGAGGCCATTAAAGGATTAAGAAAACATAATCAACATACAAAAATTATTGCAGTAACACAGCTTACGTCAACAACAGAAGACATGTTACGACACGAACAAAATATACAAACATCGATTGAAGAGGCCGTTTTAAATTATGCCAAGTTAGCAAATGCAGCTGGTTTAGATGGCGTTGTTTGTTCACCTCTTGAAAGTCGTATGTTGACTGAAAAGTTAGGTACATCATTTTTAAAAGTAACACCAGGCATTAGACCTAAAGGTGCATCTCAAGATGACCAACACCGTATTACGACACCGGAAGAAGCAAGACAGCTTGGTTCGACGCATATTGTAGTCGGTAGACCGATTACACAAAGTGACAATCCAGTCGAAAGTTATCATAAAATTAAAGAAAGTTGGTTAGTATAATGGCTAAAGAAATTGCAAAATCATTATTAGATATTGAAGCTGTAACATTATCACCAAATGATTTATATACATGGAGTTCAGGTATTAAATCACCGATTTACTGTGATAACCGTGTTACGTTAGGTTATCCTTTAGTTCGAGGCGCAATCCGCGATGGTTTAATTAACTTAATTAAAGAACACTTTCCTGAAGTAGAAGTTATTTCTGGTACTGCAACAGCTGGTATTCCACATGCAGCTTTTATTGCTGAAAAATTAAAATTACCAATGAATTATGTTCGTTCATCAAATAAGAGTCATGGTAAGCAAAATCAAATTGAAGGTGCTAAAAGTGAAGGTAAAAAAGTAGTTGTGATAGAAGATTTAATTTCGACAGGGGGATCTTCAGTCACAGCAGTTGAAGCCTTAAAACAAGCAGGTGCAGAAGTATTAGGTGTTGTTGCTATCTTTACTTACGGTTTGAAAAAAGCAGATGATACATTTAGCAATATTCAACTACCTTTTTACACTTTAAGTGATTACAATGAATTAATTGAAGTAGCTGAAAATGAAGGTAAAATTTCTAGTGAAGATATCCAAACATTAGTTGAATGGAGAGACAACTTAGCATAATATAGACACTAGAAGGAGGAATTCAACAAATGAATGACAAAACATCTAATGATTTATAGTGGGAAGATAAAACATTGTAACGAATTTATCAATCATTCAAATGATTCCAATCTATCTAGTAGTCACGATGTCGACGAAAGTTCAACGAAGCAAAAACATATAAAAAATAAAACAACTATAAATCATAATGATGATTTATTTAAACATGTAAAGGATATATTACGTAAACAAGGACAAATTTAAAAACAAAAAAGCTATAGTGTTTAATATCAGGGGCTGCTTAACCGCATCCGAATATTACAAACACTATAGCTTTTATTATATAAAAAATTTATTAGCGGATAATTAACTTTATTAAAATCCAACCAATTAAGAATACGAGTAATAGGACTAATACTGGAATCACATAATGTAACATAACGTCCCTCCTTTAACTTAATTTTAATTGTAATCAAATTTGACAATAAGTCAAAACATTAATACCTATGATAAGTATCATTTATTAACATATGTATCATATTTTTAATCTTGCGTAATTTTTATCGTTAACTATGTGATTTAATCAACAGGCCAATAAGACATTTGTCATTCGTGCACATAACGGTACGACGCGCTTTTGTCATTTTAATTATGTTAAGATAATAGTAGTTATAGAAGTTCAATCTATAGGAGGCATAGCATGGATATTCCAAAAATTACGACATTTTTAATGTTTAATAACCAAGCTGAAGAAGCTGTTAAACTATACACAAGCTTATTTGAAGATAGTGAGATTATAACAATGGCTAAGTATGGTGAAAATGGACCTGGTGATCCTGGGACTGTACAACACTCAATATTTACATTAAATGGACAAGTATTCATGGCGATTGATGCTAATAGTGGCACAGAATTACCAATGAATCCTGCGATTTCATTATTTGTTACAGTAAAAGATACTATTGAAATGGAACGACTATTTAATGGATTAAAAGATGAAGGTGCCATTTTAATGCCAAAAACGAATATGCCACCATACAGAGAGTTTGCTTGGGTTCAAGATAAGTTTGGAGTAAGTTTTCAATTAGCATTACCTGAGTAAAAGGATTCGTACAGCGTTGAATGATAAAGAAACACTTTTTCTTATGCATGCGTTTTACCTATGTATTCCTATTTTAAGTACACATTATCATTTTAGTTTCACTCATTTTTAAAATCACAAAGATAATTTTTAACTTAAATGATGATACGTTATTAAAAAACACGATACTTCGTTTCAATGAACGCATCA
>OBZE01000469.1_pt1 | contig 14321 bp, 12 predicted proteins | sample 1476901 | NCBI WGS metagenome assembly OBZE01 (sample SAMEA2580235, study PRJEB22360) | human gut metagenome | biome: human gut; feature: human-associated habitat; material: faeces | place: Denmark | collected 2008/2010 | reverse complement strand
AAATGTGCACTAATTAAATCTCCAATCAAAATGGAATGTTTAGACAAATGATTATATGTAATGTCATCAAGGTGTCTCATTGATGTGTCAATTGTGAGGCATGCTACTTTGGCAACATCTGGAATATCATATGAATCAAGCAACTTACCTAACCGATGATTAATATTAATGGATTCATATTCTGATACACCCTTTAATCTTTCTTCTATTTGTCTTTCCAATTTGCTAACAGTTGTTTCCATGTCTACACCTCACGATATTATCACTATTCATATTAACATTATATGTAAGAAATTAAAATCTTTTGAAGCATTAAGATTACTTATCATTTTTAAATTTCAATTTAAACTAACGGTAATTTATGTAGCTTTTGTAATTCTCATAATAACCCTTACTTCATTTACATTATTCATCTTTTTAAATAACGTAAAATACTATAGTAGACATGGTTACCTTTTAAGTAAACTCAACGCTAACAATTAATCTCATTATTCATATGTATATTTTGTAGTTGCTATTTTTATCAAAACTATTATGTCATGTAATATTTTGAACGCTTAAACAATGAATGTTCCAAAGATTAAAAACTTAGAAGAACATTACAATTTATGTACAGGTTGTAAGTATTAAAAGCAAAATAAAAAGCCCTTATTCAGGGCTTTTTAAGTAAAATTATTTTACAGCATCTTTTAATGCTTTACCAGCTTTGAATGCTGGAACTTTACTTGCTGGGATATCAATTTCTTTACCAGTTTGAGGGTTACGACCTTTACGTGCAGCACGTTCACGTACCTCAAAGTTACCGAAACCAATTAATTGTACTTTTTCACCTTTAGCAAGTGAGTTTTGGATTGATTCGAATACAGCATCTACTGCTGAACCAGCTTCTTTTTTAGTTAAATCAGCTTGCTCTGCAACTGCATTGATTAAATCTGTTTTGTTCATTAGACATTCACCTCCTGAGGTTTGATAATGATATGTTTATATCATTATGGTAAAACTTTAACACAAGCATTACATAAATCGCAATCATTTATGTGGCAAAAACGTTGAATTTAAGCCATTTCTATTCATTTTACGTAATTATTAGCTGTATATGTGTAATAATACACATTTTATTCAGATTTTTTATCGCGCTCCATTAAATCTTTTACGCATTCTTTTACTGAGATATTTTCAAATAATACTCTATATAATGCATTTGTAATTGGCATATCCACATTTTTTTCTTTAGCTAAATGATAAACGGATTTAGTTGTATAAATACCTTCAACAACCATATTCATTTCAGATAATGCTTGATCCATCGATTCACCTTGTCCAAGCTTATATCCTAATGTGAAATTTCGAGAATGTGTTGATGTGCAAGTAACGATTAAGTCACCGATACCACCTAAACCTAGAAATGTCATAGGATCGGCACCTAACTTTTCACCTAATCTGCTAATTTCCGCTAAGCCACGAGTCATTAATGCAGCTTTTGCATTATCACCGTAGCCAATTCCAGCTACGATACCACTTGCTACTGCGATGATATTTTTCAATGCACCACCAAGTTCAACACCAACCAAGTCATCATTCGTGTACACACGCAAATAATCATTCATAAATAAATCTTGCGTTAATTTACTTACATTTTTATCTTTTGATGATGCAGCAACTGTAGTTGGTTGCTTGACTACAACTTCTTCCGCATGACTTGGCCCTGACAACACGCCAATACCTGCATTATATTCAGGTGAAATAGAATCTTCAATCATTTCTGACACACGTTTAAATGTCCCATTTTCAATACCTTTAGCAACATGTATAAAAGTCTTTTTAGATGTCAGCTTATCATTAATTTGAGTAGCAACTTCTCGCATTGCTTTAGTAGGTAAAGCCATTAAGTAAATATCTGCATATTGAATTGCTTTGGTCATATCTGAAGTAGCGATGATGTTAACATCTAATTTCGCGTATTTTAAATACTTTTTATTTGTATGACATGTATTTAATTCATCAACAGCTTCTTGATTTTTACCCCACATCAAAACATCATGTCCATTTTCTGCAAGAACATTGGCAAGGGCTGTCCCAAAACTTCCCATACCAAAAACGGTAATTTTAGTCATTGTTATCCCCCAATCGTTAATTTCTCTTTCGAGCTATAATATGAATTGGTGTACCTTCAAAACCAAAAGCGGCACGGATTTGATTCTCTAAATAGCGTTTATAAGAAAAATGCATTAATTCTACATCATTAACAAATACAACAAATGTCGGTGGTTCTATAGCAACTTGTGTTGCATAAAAGACATTCAAACGTCTACCTTTGTCTGTTGGTGTAGGGTTCATGGAAATTGCATCAGTAACGACTTCATTTAAAGTTGAACTTTGAACACGTTTTTTATGGTTTTCACTTGCTTCATTAATGTAAGGGAATAATGTACGTAATCTTGTGCGTTCTTTAGCAGACACAAAAGCAATTTGTGCATAATCTAAAAATTGGAATTCTTTACGTACTTCATCTTCAAATTTCTTCATCGTTTTACTATCTTTTTCCACAGTATCCCATTTATTTACGACAATCACGACTGCTTTACCTTGTTCATGTGCATATCCTGCAACACGTTTATCTTGTTCAATAATGCCTTGTTCTGCATCAATGACCACTAAAACAACATTTGAACGTTCAATCGCTTTTAAAGCTCTTAATACTGAATATTTCTCAGTTGATTCATATACTTTTCCTTTTTTACGCATACCAGCAGTATCGATTAAAACATAATCTTGTCCATCATAACTATACTCTGTATCAATAGCGTCTCTCGTTGTCCCTGCAACATTAGAAACGATAACGCGATCTTCACCTAAAATAGCATTTACTAAACTTGATTTACCTACGTTTGGTCGTCCAATAATGGATAGTCGAATTGTATCTTCATCATAAGGATCTTCTTCCTCTTCACCAAAATGAGAAACAACTGCATCTAACAAGTCACCAAGACCTAAACCATGTGACCCTGATATCGGATACGGTTCACCAAATCCTAATGAATAGAAATCATACACGTCTGTACGCATTTCCATATTATCTACTTTGTTAACCGCTAATACGACCGGTTTTTTAGATTTGTATAAAATTTGAGCGACCATTTCATCGCTTTGTGTCAATCCTTCACGCACGTTAACCATAAAAATAATAACATCCGCTTCATCTATGGCGATTTCTGCCTGCGCTCTAATTTGTGTTTGGAATGGTGCATCACCAATTTCAATACCACCTGTATCAATAATATTGAAATCATGTGTTAACCACTCACCTGAAGAATAAATACGATCTCGTGTTACACCTGGCGTATCTTCAACAATCGAAACACGTTCTCCAACTATTCTATTAAAAATTGTAGATTTACCTACATTAGGCCTACCTACAATAGCTACTATAGGTTTAGTCATAAGCTAACTTCCTCTCTTTCTTATATCTTTTTAATAATATCACATGAGACTGTGTATTCAAAATGAGTTTATTACTGTAATGATAAAAATCAGCACTTAAAACTTTATCTTAAAAAACACTTAGTTAAATTTGTCCACGTTATCATTCCGGATATATTTTGTTACATAAAAATACTCCACATGCAATCATAAACATGTGGAGTTGACTATTAAATATTAAATTATAGTTTAAGATTTTTAAGTTTATCACCAATCATATCGCCAATTGTTGGATTATCTTCTTCTTCGCTTTCTAAGTACGCCTTAGTCGTAGAAGGATCACTTTCAACAACATCTTCGTTTGGTAATGTTGCTTTAATAGATAGTGATACTCTTTCATTCTCTTCATCAATACCTAATATTTTAACATTTACTTGTTGACCAGGTTCTAATACTTCACCTGGCGTACCAATGTGTTTGTGTGCAATTTCAGAAATATGTACAAGCCCTTGTACACCTGGTGCAATTTCAACAAATGCACCAAAGTTTGCCAATCTTACTACGACACCTTCAATGTCATCATTTTCGTGGAATTGACCTTTAATATTTTCGAAAGGTGTTGGTAACGTATCTTTGATTGATAATGAAATACGTTCTGTATCTCTATCAATAGATTTAATTTTAACTTTAACATCTTGACCAATTGAAACTACTTCTTCTGGTGTTTGAACATGTTCGTGAGAAAGTTCAGATACATGCACTAAACCATCGACACCGCCAATGTCTATAAATGCACCAAATTGAGTTAAACGCGCTACTTTACCATCAATAACATCGCCTTCATTTAAAGATTGTAATAATTGATCTTTTTTAGCATCGTTTTCTTCTTGTTCAACTGCTTTACGGCTTAAAATGACTCTATTATTTTCAGGATCCAATTCTTCAACTTTAATACGAATTGTTTGTCCATCAAACACAGAGAAATCCTCAATGAAGTCTGTTGAAATTAGTGAAGCCGGAACAAAACCTCTTTGTCCTACATCAACAACCAAACCACCTTTAACTACTTCTGTTACTTTCGCTTCGATGATTTCATTATTATCTAATTTTTCTTGTAAATAACTATAAGACTTCTCAGTTTCAAGTTGTCTTCTAGATAAGATGTAAGCTCCAGTTTCATTTTCTTCATCAAACTCAACTTTAGTGACATATGCTTCAACTTCGTCGCCCTCTTTTACAACTTCACTTGGACTATCAATATGATGCGTAGATAGTTGACTAATAGGAATAATCCCATTAAATTTACCACCGTTGATATGAACAACAACTTGCTTGTCTTCAACTTGTTGTACCTCGCCAGTGACTTTGTCACCTTCTTTAATATCATTAATCATTGATTCATTGAATTCTTCAGTCATCTTGTTTGCCTCCTTATATACTACATATTTATAACATCTTATAAACTGACAGAATTGTCAAGAAATTCTACCTTTATTACATTTAGTAAATTAGTCGTATCCATAAATATGTCACTTAATCTCATTCTGTGTATTAGTTGGACATATATTTATTACAACCATATATTCAAACAAGTAATAAAGTCCGCTATGTTTATACATATTTTTTGTATAAAAATTAGCATAGCTCACTATTTTGTTTTATAAGTCTGTCATTTCATTGTTCTCTACAAGATATATTATAGTAAAATTTTATACTTTTATAAAACAAAAAGCCACGCAAATAAGCAACTTTTACATTTGAATAGTAAGAAGACCGTATATAGTGCATCTTTCTCGAATTATTACATAGGACATTTTTTGTGACTAAATCAGCTTCTTTTGCAATTCTTAGATTTGTAACACTCATTTTCTTACCATTTGTAAAATGCTTTATGAATTTAATGAATTATTTTTGGAATTCTAATAATTTACCTTTATTATTTCTGTTAACTTTTTGAAAAACATACACACTTGACTGACGCATTAACTTTTACCAAAAGTAAAAAGGCAACTTTCATTCATCGTTGAATAAAAATCACCTTTTAAGTTGAGTAAATCATTATCAGCACATTCAATTTGTATATGCATTAAGCGTTGCACATTACAAATAGATATTTATGACTTACTAGATTATTTAATTTGACTCACCATCGCTAAAATTTCGTCAGTAACTTCTTCAATCGTCTTGCCTGTCGTATCTAATGTCACTGCATCATCTGCTTTTCTTAATGGTGATATTTCACGGTTCATGTCATATTGATCACGTGCTTCAATATCACGTTTTAAATCTTCAAAATTTGATTCGATTCCTCTTAATTGATTATCTTTATATCTTCTTTCTGCTCGCTCTTCAACTGATGCAATCATATATACTTTTAAATCTGCATCTGGTAGCACTACAGTTCCGATATCGCGACCATCCATTACGATACCTTTTTCTGCAGCTAACTCTTTTTGTTTTTTAACGGCGAATGAACGTACTGGCTCTTTAGATGCAACGTATGAAACATGTTGCGTCACATCATTATTTCTTAAAAAGTCTGTTACATCTTCGTTATCTAAAATGACACATTGACCTTTATCTGCTTTATAAGTTAAATCTAATGTTGTTTGGTCAACTAGTTTTGCAAAGTCCTCAGTTTTGTTTAATTTTAAATATTTGTATGTTAATGCACGATACATTGCTCCTGTATCAACATAAATCATTGATAGTTCACTGGCTACACGTTTTGCAATTGTACTTTTTCCGGCAGCAGCTGGACCATCTAATGCAATATTAATGGCTTTCATGCGTCATTTCCCTTCCTTGTCGTTTTATGAATAATATTTTATCATAATTAGGTAAATGAAATATAGGAGGAAATATATGAAACATCTACTTGTTATTCATACTGGTGGCACCATTAGTATGTCACAAGACCAATCTAATAAAGTAGTAACAAATGATATTAACCCTATTTCACTGCATCAAGATGTCATAAATCAATATGCACAAATAGATGAATTAAATCCTTTTAATGTACCATCACCTCATATGACAATCCAACATGTTAAACAATTAAAGGATATTATTTTAGAAGCAGTAACAAATAAATATTATGATGGTTTCGTTATCACGCATGGTACCGATACGTTAGAAGAAACTGCCTTTTTACTTGATTTAATATTAGGTATCGAGCAACCTGTTGTTATTACTGGCGCAATGCGCTCGTCTAATGAAATTGGTTCTGACGGATTATATAATTATATTTCCGCTATTCGCGTTGCCTCTGATGAAAAGGCCCGACATAAAGGCGTGATGGTTGTATTTAATGATGAAATACATACGGCGCGTAATGTTACCAAAACACATACGTCTAATACAAACACATTTCAAAGTCCAAATCATGGTCCGCTAGGTGTATTGACAAAGGATCGTGTGCAATTCCATCATATGCCATATCGCCAACAAGCATTGGAAAATGTCAATGAGAAACTAAATGTACCATTAGTAAAAGCATATATGGGTATGCCAGGTGACATTTTTAGTTTTTATAGTCGTGAAGGTATCGATGGTATGGTTATTGAAGCGTTAGGGCAAGGCAACATGCCTCCAAGCGCATTAGAAGGCATTCAACAATTAGTATCTTTAAATATACCTATTGTGCTAGTTTCACGTTCCTTTAATGGTATTGTGAGTCCAACTTACGCATACGATGGTGGTGGTTACCAACTCGCACAACAAGGTTTTATTTTTTCTAACGGTTTGAATGGTCCAAAAGCAAGATTAAAATTATTAGTCGCGTTAAGCAATAATTTAGATAAAGCTGAAATCAAATCATATTTTGAATTATAATGATTACGTAACATAAAAAGGTCTATGTACAATAATTAGTCATCAACCTCATTTGACATATCATGAATGTCAGTCGTTGTAAAACTAAGTTATTTAGTACATAGACCTTTATTTTTATGATTCTAACGGCGTTTGTTTCTTAGCTAGCATGCTTTGAGCAATAATACCACCGTGGAATTTACCATTTTCAATAAAAATGGTATTCGCATCGTTCCCTGCAGCAATCACACCTGCAATGTAGCAATTTTCGATATTTGTTTCGTATGTTTCTTTATTATACATAGGCGCTGTTCCAAATTCATTTGTATTAATTTGAATGCCTACAGATTTTAAAAATTCATAATCGGGATGATAACCAATCATCGCAAATACATAATCATTGTGTATCGTTTTACTTTCACCATTTACTTCATAAGTCACAGTATCTTCAGTTATTTGGGTAACATTAGCATTAAATTCCATGTCAATTTTTTCATGATTTACTAATGCTGTGAAATTTGGAAGTATCCACGGTTTAATTGAAGGCGAATAATCTCCACCACGATATAGAACCGTCACGTTAGCACCAGCTTTTTCCAACTCCAAAGCAGCATCGATAGCCGAATTCTTACCACCGATAATAACAACATCTTGATCAAAATACGGATGTGCCTCTTTAAAATAATGGAACACTTTAGGTAAATCCGCACCTTCAACTTCTAATGTATTATGCTGACCATAATAGCCTGTCGCGATTGTTAAAAATCGACATTCATAAACATCTTTCGTCGTAGTAATAGTAAATTTATTATTCATTTTTTTAACAGTTAATACTTCTTCAAATGCATTTACTTTTAATTGATGATGTTTTACAACTTCTCGGTAATAAACTAGCGCTTGATTACGTCTTGGTTTACTTTCTTCAACAATAAACGGTACGTCCCCAATACTTAATTTATCACTTGATGAGAAAAATGTTTGGTGAGTAGGATAATTGTAGATTGATTCAACGACATTACCCTTTTCAATAATTAAGGTATCAATACCTTTTCTTTTTTGTTCAATAGCCGCACTTAATCCGCATGGCCCTCCACCAATTATGATACTTTCAACTTTTTGCATTGTTCCGGCCTCCTTTAATCCCAAACTATTATAACAGTTCAGTGATTGATGCGCTAAGTCTGTGCTTGAAGATTTATGATATATTTTCGACAATTTGTTTAATATGCATAGAGAATTGTTAGCTACGGAGTTGAATAACACTACAATTTAATATGTTGATTTATTTTTTATTCTTCCTCGTTAAATTTGTTGATTGTGGTGTTTTATCTTTTTGATGACTATGTAAAAAATTTAATTGATATGCCAATATTCATGTCCATACTTATTAAATAAAAAAACTGCTACATACTTATAAGCGCAATTTAAGTTTTCAATAATATTTAGAGAAACTTTATAATATGCACGTTCGTATATAGCAGTTCAGTTACAATTTATATAGTTATATTATGGAATAACGATTTGTTGACCGTTTCTAATATTGTTACCACTTAAACCATTGGCACGTCTAATTTTTTCAACATTTTCCGGTGAACCTGAACCGTAGTATTGAATTGCGATACGGTATAAGTTTTCTTGACCATTCACTGTATGTCTTTGGCCACCACCTTGACGTTGTTGTTGCTGTTGTTGATTTTGATTAGCTTGTTGTTGATTTTGATTATTTTGTGCTTGATTGTTCGCTTGATTAGCGTTGTTTTGATCATTATCAGATTCATCTTTAGTCGCTTTGTCTTGATCATCTTTTGATTTATCACTGTCTGTAGATTTTGATTTATCTTTAGAAGCGTCTTTAGATGTGTCTTTATCTTTACTTTCATCAGCATTATTTTTATTTGTATTCGCGATTTTATTTTCTTTTGTACCATTATTATGATTGTTTAATGCCATGCCTCCAAATATCGCTAATGCACCGATAATTAGTACAGCTGCAATTAATGGTAACAATACTTTGGCCATGCCACCTTTTTTACGTTCTTTATCTCTGTCATGATGGTCATGTTCATCATTGTTTTGACTTGCATTATTAGAGGCATGTGGTTTTGAAGCGGCAGAAGCACTATTACTTGCTGCGCCTCCAGCCAAACCTGCTGTTCCAGCACCGATTGCTGCACCTTTTTTACCATTATGATGTTCTTTTGACTTGTCTTCAGACGCTTTATCCTCAGTCGAGTTATTCACCTTGCCAGAATTACTTTTGTTTTGAGCGTCATTTGAATGTTTCTTAGCTTTAGAAACACCCATTGCACCAGCTGCACCTGCAACACCCGCTGTTCCAGCACCAATTGCTGCGCCTTTTTTACCACTATGATGATCTTTAGATTCATCTTTGTCTTGCTTAACAGTTACATCATCATGTTTATCTTTTGATGTATTTGCTTGGTTAGCACCTGTTGCAAAATATGGTTTAGGTTGCTGAGATTGTTCAGCTTCACTCTTATCAGAAACTGTTGAATGCTCAGTGTTATTTTCTGCTTCTTTAATAGTCTCGTGTTTATCATTGTCTTCGATTGGTTCTGGATGTGATTTATCCATTGCAAAAGCATTCTTATTATAATATCCCTCTTCATGTTGAGGTGTACTGTCTTGATGGCTAGGTTCTTGACTTTCAGTACTGTGTGATGATTCGACTTGACGATCATCTATTGTGCCAGCCTCATTTTGAACATTGTCTTCAGATGTTTGTGATTCATTGTGAACTTGTTTATTATGATTCGTTGCTAAATCACGGCGTCTTTTTCTTCTTTGGGCATTTCTTGGCGGAAACTGTTGCTCCGTATTCTCTATTGTATCCTGATGTTCTAATTCTGATTGGTCTTTTTCAACATCTTCCGTATGGTCTTGATGTGAATTTGTGTCTATCGATTGACGATTTTTTTCAAAGTCATCTTTAAAATTATTAGACATAGCCATCTTCCTTTCTATTCTATTACAATGATTTTACATAAAATATACCCACATGACATATGTTTATGTATATTTTTCAAAATTATTTCAATCATTTTTCAATTGTGTATACACTAATTATAGCTTGTCAATTTTCTTTTAGTAAAGTAATACTATCTGAGAAATAAATTTTGCAACTTTTCATCAAATCCAATACTTCTAATTACCTTCTTCTTATTTAAAATTGCGATATCAGTTATATTAGAATCATTGTCACAACATCGATCTTGTGCCGGTGGATATTCACCGAAAAATTCTAATAAATACTTCCGTCTACATTGATCCAATTTGCAATAGCCAATCATACGAAAGAATCCTAATTGCTTTCGTTTAAATGATTTCTTAAATACCTGTTTCAAGGCGCCGATACTATAGAATGAATGCAACGTTGTCAAAACGTCTTGTTTATCGGGTGCTAAAAATTCTCCTATTTCGAAATTTTGTACATCTTCTTCTGTTATCATATCTGCAAATAATAACGTTTCTAAAATATATTTATCGTCCGGTTGAAATAAACTAATTGCCTGACTTAGTTCACCATCGCGACCCGCACGTCCAATTTCTTGAATGTAGTTAGAAGGACTTGTTGAAAGATGAAAGTGAATGATTGTGCGAATATCTTTTTTATTAATTCCCATACCAAAAGCACTCGTTGCGACTATAATCGGAATATCATTATTTAAAAATTGTTGTTGAACTGTGTGTCGCTCTTGATAATTCATATCACCATGATAAATGCCAGTAAGAAAACCTGAATCATAAATAAGTTGCGCTAAATTCAGACACATCTTTTTCGATGAGACATAAATAATCGTTGGTCCCGACTGTTGTAGAAACGGCAGCAACCACTCAATTTTATCTTCATCATCATGAAAATTAAGATGCTTAAAGCTTATGTTTGGGCGATTCATTGTAGTTTTAATAACGTTGAATTGAATCTCTAGCATTTCCGTCAAATCATCTTGCAAATGCGGTGGTGCAGTTGCTGTCAATGCTAAGACAACCGCTTCTTTAAAATGCTTTGTTACTTTTCCAATTAGAGCATAATGTGGTCTGAAATCATATCCCCATTCAGATAGACAATGTGCTTCATCTAGAACAATCATGCCAAAGTCTATCATAGATATTAATTTAAAATTTGACGGCTGCAGGAGAAATTCTGGACTTAGAAAGATGAAGCGGCTATGTCGTAAACATTTAATATTATGCTTTTTCTCAATTTCATCCATACCAGAGTGAATACATGTTACACGTTTTTCTCCATTTATTTTCAACTGCATAACTTGGTCATCCATTAAAGATATTAACGGTGAGATAATTAATGTCGGCTTACCTGATAAATACGTAGGTATTTGATAACACAAACTCTTTCCACTTCCAGTTGGAAGAATACCTAGAGTGTGTTGTTGAGACATTATACTTTCTATAATTTCCTGTTGTCCCGGTTTAAAATTCTCGAAGCCAAATTTGTTTCGTAAAATATCATGCAACATTCAGATCACCTCTTTCAAAACCAACGATTAATACTTTTAATTGAAAATATGATAACGTGTCAAATTGTTCTTTGTAAAATTTTAATCGTTCACCACGATGTTGTTGATAAAAATTCAAAAATTGCAGTTGATCTTCTTGTTCAACATAATCATCGTAATTAGACATATAACCTTTGATTAAGATTTCAAGTACATGATCTTCGATAGTATTGATTTTAACTTGTTGTTGAGCCGCTATATCTTCTATCGTGAATTGTTCAAGCAATCTTGTATAAGTAATATAGGTTTGATTTAATAATGTAGGTTTCATTATTATTTTTGATAAAATAGTATATTCTCCACTTTTTAATTCAAACATCATTGTCACTAAATTATTCATTTCGAATTCAAACAATTGCTGTTGAGATAGTTTTTCTATTAAACTAACTTGCTGTCTCGTATACATTGGTTCATCATAGCCTTGCAAATAATAATGTAAGTAACATGGCCCTTTTAAAGTTATTGCTTTAAACAAGTTATGTAGTTCATTTTCAAAGTCAATTTGTAATTGGTTTTCTTTAATATAGTTATAGACAATTTTTACAGTTTCTTGTATCTTATTATTTTGAGAGATTGGTACGAAACGAAAATCTTGCTGCATAGTATTAGACATGGTTTGCACTAATAGTTGAATTGCTTGAAATGTTTGCCCCATACTTTCAAATGTATATCTAGGATGCAACATGATTTCCATTTCAGCATTAAATTCAGTTATATTTTCTAAAAATAGCTCAAAAGACGGATATTTTAATAGTGGTAAACTGTGATATAATGACAACTGTTGTTGACTACAAGCGTCAAAAAAGGTTTGGTGAGATTTCTTACCAACTAAGATATTGTAAATACTTTTATTTGTTTTATAGTTAAATGTTTGTTGTAATGCTGTTTTTATAATGTGTTGCAAGTTTAACCCTCACTCTGTAAAACGGATAATTTGAAAATAAAAATGATGCTGTCTAAAATTTTAGTCACATTACTATTTTAGCATTTTTATCAAAGGAGGCGAAGACATTGGCAAAATATACAATCGTTGATATGGATACTTGTATTGCATGTGGTGCATGCGGTGCAGCAGCGCCAGATATATATGATTACGACGACGAAGGTATTGCTTTCGTAATCCTTGACGATAACCAAGGTACCGCAGAAGTACCTGAGGAATTATATGAAGATATGGAAGATGCAATTGATGGATGCCCTACAGATTCTATTAAAATTGCAGACGAATCATTTGATGGGGACGCTTTAAAATTTGAATAATTGATTTTTTAGACAAATGTTTCATAGAAAAAGCAGGCAAGCTATCGTTTATTGATAGTCACCTGCTTTTTATTATTATGTGTATATTATTTTGCTTTAATTTGATTAAATTCTTTTCAAGAAATTCGCAAGCCTTCTATATAGTAAAATAAATACAATAGAAATGACGATACCTTTAATAATATTGAATGGTATAATTCCTGAAACAATGATTACTTTAAGATTATTTGCGATATCAGCTAAGTTAAATATCATACCGTATAAAGGTAATAGAACGAAATAGTTCAAAATACTCAACACGATAGTCATAACGATTGTTGCAATGATTAATCCAGTAATCAAAGATTTTGTTGAACGTTTATTTTTATAGATGGCGTAAGCAGTTAATAAGAAACTTGCGCCTGCTAAAAAGTTAGCAAATGGTCCAACTGGATCGCCCATACTAAATAAGTAGTTCAATAAATTTTTAACCAGTGCAACTATGATACCGGCAACTGGTCCAAACGTAAATGTAGCTAGTAGTGACGGTACATCACTAAAATCTAAAGTTAAGTATGGTGGCAAAAATGGTATAGGAAACTTGATAAAAGTTAATACAAACGCAATCGCGCTCAACATACTTATTGTGATAAGACGTTTATTTTGTTGCATATTCAATTTTCTCCTTCCATTCATCTCGTAAGAATAGGAGGATTATTGCACAACAAAAAACCTCCATCTTCTCCCATCCAGACTATACTGTCGGCTCTAGAATCTCACTAGATCAGCCACTAATATGATACATACTAGCAGGTCGCAGGCTTTATTTACTGCCGGTTGGGAATTACACCCGACCCCGAAGATGAATTTTACATTATTAAATTTAATTCTCATTAATTTTATACTATATATCACAAAACCTCAATAACTATGCTTTAATTAGATCATAGTTACGTAATTGGAGAATGTTTCATTGGTGATTTGCGAGCATTGTTTGGGTAGTTTTGATTGGTGATTTGCGTACTTTGATTGGGTAGGTTTGATTGGTTTGTGGTTTTGTCTGTTGTTGGGATGGTTTTTTTGATTCTATCACTCAATTGGGTCAAAATCGTCATAAAATGGAAAGCAAATTATAAGAATCTAGTAGGTTAAAAAGTTTTGTATCAGCACTTCCATATATATTATTATTTAAATCGCCAGAAGTTATACTTAAAACCTTCTACTTATTTGCCTTCACAACAATAGTAGAATTGTCTTTCAATACTTAATCTAGCCAATATACACTAATCTCCGCTAAATATTCATCATTTA
>OBZE01000468.1_pt1 | contig 14394 bp, 10 predicted proteins | sample 1476901 | NCBI WGS metagenome assembly OBZE01 (sample SAMEA2580235, study PRJEB22360) | human gut metagenome | biome: human gut; feature: human-associated habitat; material: faeces | place: Denmark | collected 2008/2010 | reverse complement strand
TAAATTAATTTACTCTTTTTATAATTAAAATAGTCATATCATCTTTTTTATTTGGGTTTTGAAGTTTTAAAATTGCTTCATAGATAATTTGAACAATATCTTGTGGGTGCATATGTTTATGTTTTTTAATATATTCTAAAAGTTTTTGTTTATCTATAAAGGTACCTTCACTATTTCTAGCTTCAGTCACACCATCCGTTAAAATGATAATTAAATCATCAAGGTATATTGGAATTTCTTGTTGTTGATATCGTGTTTGTGAACTGATTCCTAACACTCTACCTCTAACTGAAATTTCTTCAAACTCTTCTTTTTCAGCGCGATAAATATATCCAGGCTCATGACCAGCTGAACTACAATATAATAAATGGTTCATTTCTTCATATAAACCATAAAACATTGTGACGAACATATTTTGATTAATATTCTTTTCAACAACACGATTTAAACGTTTTAAGCCATCACTCGGTAATTGTGAGTGTCCATAAGAATCCATGCCAAACTTTATCATACTCATTGCTAAAGCAGCTGGTATACCTTTTCCAATGACATCTGCAACAGCAAAGCTCATTGTGCCATCGTTATGGTCAATTAAATTAAAATAATCTCCACTTACTTTTTGTGCCGCCACTGAAATAACGCCAATTTGAATACTATCAAATTGTGGAATATCTGTTTTAAGCATTGTTTGTTGTAAGCTAGAAGCTAAGTCTATCTCTTTATCGTGAACTTGAAGTTTATCTACCAATCTTTGATAATCTCGATAACTATAACCAAAGCCTTTAACGATTTCTTGTAAGACATCTAATGTCTTGAACACATCTTCACGCGTTAAGTTTAACGTCAATATATAGTTTTTGTGAATATCGACAATGTCTTCAGGCAAGACGTCCTTACGAATCACTTCGTCAGTGTATTTCTCACACTTTTTTATCAATTCTACTTTATCTTGGCACGTTAAACTTTCATCAATTAAACCCTTATAATGTTGCTTAAATTCTTCCACGATTAGTTGCCTCCTCACTTCCCTTACAAAGCAAATGCTTAAGCAAGGATAATTATGATTCACTTACTAACATTTATTTAATTGCACTTATCAATTTTGTCGTTTGCAATTTTGCTGTAGATGATACTTTTAAGCTAAAAAAACTTTAGGATGGAATACCTAAAGCCTAAAAAACTTAAGACATCCTTTTATAATAAAAAATATGAATATCATAACTGGTATTTGCTAAAATCTTTGTTTATAAGAAATTTCTTCGTACAGAATTTAGAAATAGTTATAATTATTATAAAGTTATTGTCTTTTATATCAATATTTTATTTATCTCTGAAAAATACATATAATAGACGCCTAATTTTTCTGATGAACTACTGCATTCAGCCCTAAACTAATCATTAGTGCATTATCTACTTCTTTCATTTTATCATCGGATAAGTATGTCAGTTTTTCTTTCAATCGTTTTTTATCAAGTGTACGAATTTGCTCTAATAATATAACTGAGTCTTTATCCAATTTATACTTTTTCTTTTCAATCTCTACATGTGTCGGTATTTTCGCTTTGTTAATCCTACCAGTTATTGCCGCAACAATAACTGTAGGACTATATTTATTACCAGTATCATTTTGAATTATGACTACAGGTCTGACTCCCCCTTGTTCAGATCCCTGTACTGGTGATAAATCTGCTAAATAAACATCTCCTCGTCTAATCATTCATTCGTTGAATTAGAAGATAAATATGTTTCGTTGCAATCGCATGCTTCACACTCTATCGGAAAAGCTTCGTTCGCTAGGGAGAGATTTAAATCAGCCATTTGTGAATATCCTTCTTTTAAAGATTGTTCTAAGCTATGACTTCTATTTTGACTAAAAGATAACATATGAGAACCTCCAATTGATTCCAAAAGTTATTAAATGACCTTTAATTACTCTAATGATAACAAATTTTATATGCACTGACCATATTATTTTAACAATTCATTTGTTACAAAACGTTGATCACCATCATGATAGATTCGCGGCAAACGTCTCGACAAGTTACAAAGCACTTCATAATTAATAGTATGTTGCTTTTCAGCTGCCACCTCTACCGACTGTGGACTTTCTCTATGATTATCTATTAAAATCACCGAATCTCCAGCTTTAACTTGATCTGGCACTTTTACAATTGTCTGATCCATACATACGCGACCAATAACTTCGCATTGATGACCATTTACATTTACAAAGCTACCTTGCATAATGCGTAAATAGCCATCTGCATATCCAATAGGTAACAATGCTATTGTTGTTGGATCAGTAGCTGTATAAGTTGCACCATAACTTACAGACTCACCCGCTTGTAGCGTCTTTGTTTGAACTACATTAGCAATTAATTGCACACTTGGTTTAAGGTGTACTTTAACTTTTTGCTGTACATACTCTGATGGATAATATCCATAAAGGGAAATTCCTGGTCTTATTGCATTACAGAATTGGCAATCCATTAATAGAGAACCTGCTGAGTTCTGACAATGTATATATTCAGGTTTAATTGCTTCATTGACCATATCTTTAAAACGGTGATATTGTTCAGTTGTCATATCTCCTGGTTCGTCAGCACAGGCAAAGTGTGTAAACACGCCTTCAAATACAAGTTGCTCATATTGTTGAATGATTTCAATCACTTCTTGATACGTTTTAGTATCTTTAATACCTAAACGTCCCATTCCTGTATCTAATTTAATATGCAACCATAACTTTTTCTCTTGCTCACCAGAAATGTTTTTAATTGCTTCTTTCAACCACTGTTTAGACGGAACCGTTAAGGCAACTCGGTGTTGTATCGCTTTATCAATATCTTTAGCTGGTAACACACCTAAGACTAAAATTTTAGCAGTAATCCCATGCATTCTAAGTTCTATCGCTTCATCTAACGTTGCTACAGCAAAAAATGTGGCACCATTTTCCATTAAATGACGTGCTACTTTAACACTACCTAGTCCATAGGCATTGGCTTTAACGACAGCCATCACTGTTTTATTTGGATGCAATGTACTGAATACTTTGAAATTTGATGCAACAGCGTTTAAATCTACATTCATATACGCAGATCTATAATATTTATCTGACATATTACTTCCTCCTGTAATTCCCACACGTTTTAAAACTAGATTTTAATTATCATTGTATAACAAATTTAAAATGCTGACTTTTCTAAAACAACTTGGCTCATCGCATAATGCTCAGTGTGTGAGATACTAACATGTACGATGAACCCTTCGTAATCGATCTTTGGTTTGCCAAGTTCGTCGTTGTAACAATCTATATCATTAAATGCGACATGTTTTCCTAAGCCTGTGCCTAATGCTTTACTGAACGCTTCTTTTGTAGCAAACCTGCCAGCTAAAAATTCAATTTTACGTTGCTCATGTGTGAAATTGTTGAATTTGTGCTGTTCATTTTTAGTTAAAATCCGCTCAACCAATTTTGGTTGCTTACTATATAACACTTTTATTCGATCTATTTCGATTAAATCTACACCAATTCCATGTATCATTGATTATTCCTCATTTTTATTGTTTTCTATATGTCTCTCGTTATTTAACCAGCGTTTCAACCTACGTGCTTCACTTCTATCTATTAATTCAATTTCAGCTTGACCACCCGCTGTATAAAGTGTCAAAGTTGCTAATCGATAGCGTCTCATTATAGGACCAACATCGATATCAATATTTTGAATACGAAAATATGGTATTACTTTTTCATCCAAAAATAAAATGCCGTTTCGTACACGCAAATGGTGTTTTTCAAATGCATATCTGCAGTGCTTATATCGATAGACTGGCGCTATGACAAGCGTGAAAATAGCAACAAGTAATATTATAATCACACTACTAACAATAGATATATAGTTATCTAATATCTCCCAAAATAGCCAGTTCAAAATATTAAATGCTATTAAAAGTACAAACGCTATTGGTATCCAAAACAGCACAGCACTTAACCTCATCACTTTTTTAGCATGTGGTGACATAAACTTATAATCACTCATCATTTTCACCTCTCAAATACCACGACTTCAATATTTGCACATCTTTGCTACTTGCGTATTTTAAGTTAATCGATTGGGCTCCCACACCTTTAGCAACAATAAAACTAAAATTATTTAAATTGTTGCGTTTAAGTAATGTATGTTGCCAAGTGTCAAATCCTATAATGTGTTGCGCTTTAAAATAATAAATATTTCGTTTCAATAGCACGAAATTCTGGATAGTAATTTGTTCATCTGTCATTTTAAAACCCGCATGTTTGACATAAAGATATCCTTTGATTACAAATAAACCAATAATGACTACTGTTATAATCGTAAATAACAATAATAATTGATTCCAAAAGTAACAGCCAATTCCTGCCATAGCTATGACAATAATACTAGGTATTAAAAAGTGTCTGTGGAAACCTGACAAAGGCATACCTTCATTGACTTGCTGATAAGATAAATCTGGTACTAGATTCTGGATAATTTGATATGCTTTGTCTCGTTTAATAAACGGCAATATCGGCACACTACCTGAATCATTGTCATCATCTTCGATTTTTTTATTTTCAAAATCACTTGTGATGATAAAATGTATTGCAGTGTAGCCAAATAATCTTCGTATATATGACTGACGTTCAACAACAGCTTGCAATCGTTTCGTTGGTACAGTCACTTTCATCTTGTTAAAGAGTCCATATTCAATTTTAAGTTGCTCATTTTCAAGCATCACCGAAAAGCCATAAAATCTTATCATCGTTATAATCGTTCCAATAATATATGCCGCTATTAATACTAGTAAAATGATAATTAATACTGAAATACTTACAATTTGAACCCATTGACTAATTTCATGATTTAGCTTCGACCATGGGATCAATTCTCTTACAGCGCCGTAAATCGGTACTAAAGCTGCTAACGTTACACCAATGGCGCCACTGGTCATTGCCATAAATAGTGATTCTTTAAAATTCATCTGATATATAGGAATGCGTTTATTTTTCTGATTTAGCATACTATCAGTGTTCTGCACTTCATCTAAGCGACCTTCTGCGATGTCTTCCACATTACCTTCAATGTCATGATTACAGTTGTCATTCTTCTCAGTACTAGACTTTTGCGCCACTTCTGTCTTCAACTCTGTTTGCAATTGATCAATATATCGTTCAAGATATTCACCTTGCTTTTTCGAAATAACACTTAAGACAATACCATCACTTGGCGTTTTGATTTGTAAATCCACGCCACCTATCATTTGATTGACGACCCCTTGAGTCATATCAACGGACTGAATACGTTTTATATTTAATTCTTTACGCTTTTTATTAAAAATACCTGTTGTTAAAATGAAATAATTATCCTCAATCCAATATCGCGTGTTCATAATTCCGACAATTTGAGAAATGTATGATATTAAAAAGAATACAAATACAATACCTATCCATAAATATGATTCGGGATTCGTATAATCAAAATCTTTCAATTGAAAGATAACGAAAATAAAAAAGACGACTATGTTTTGTTTGATAGCATTGATTATGCCATTAAAATATGAAATCGGATGTAATTTTTGAGGTTCAGACATCACTTTCAACCCCTCTCAAATTCGACATAGTTCTCGCTTCGATTATTTTAATATCGTCATGAGACATCATCGGTAAATAAATAGTATGACCTGCAGTCATAAATCCAACTTTATACAAATTAAGCACTTTACTAATTGGATTAGATTTAATCGACAAGTATTGTAAACGTTCAATTCGACTCGTTTCTTCTTTATATATTAAAAATGATGTACGATATTGTACACTGAGTTGATCAACTTGATAAAAGCGACAGTGATATTGCCATAAAGGCTTAATGATTAATTTTAAAACAGTCAAAGTACATAAAACAAATAAAATATAAATTAAGTACTGAGGCCATTCAAATCTTAACCATATAAAATAAAAAATGACATACACAGCTACACTCAATATAAATTCTAAGCCATTCGTAATGTAGTAATACAACAATGCTGACTTAGGACTCTTAGATAACTTAGTATAATCTGACATATACCCCTCTCCCCAAATAAAAATTATACGGATTTATAATCTATTTCATTTTATTTTTATATGTTGATAATTATAGCATATGGAATATTTCATGCTAATTTATTCTTCCTAAAGGTACATCTAAAAATTTAGTTAAGCAGAAAGTACTTGAATACCTAAAAAAGACACCATGTTATAATTTTATCAACATGATGTCTTTCATCTATATTAAATCTTTCATCTTATCAAGAGCAATATTTAGTTCAAGCACATTCACATAATCATTTGTTAACACACCACGCTGCTTACGATGTTGAATCAAGTCGGCCACTCTTGAAGTAGATATATGACGAGCATCAGCAATACGAGGTGCTTGCTTCAATGCATTTTCAACCGTAATATGCGGATCTAAGCCCGACCCAGAACTTGTTGCAGCATCTATTGTTACATTTGAATTATCAAATTTAACATGATGTTTCACGCGTGCTATTAATTCGGTGTTTCCATTCGATTCATTACTTCCACCTGATGATACGCCGTTTTTATATAATTTTTCAGGATTCATATTATAATCAACTGCACTCGGTCTCCCGTGAAAATATCGTGTCTCTGTCCAGTGCTGTCCAATCAATTTTGATCCAACTATACGATTATCATACGTAATTAAACTACCATTTGCTTGTTGATAAAAAAATATTTGACCAATTAACGTGATAGCTAACGGGAATAAAAATCCACACAATACCATAGTTATTATCGTTAAACAAATACTATTTCTTATCGTATTCATGGTACAGACTCCTTCCTCTTCACACAAAAAATTGTACAATCATATCTATTAATTTAATGCCTAAAAACGGGACGATTAATCCACCTAATCCATAAATCAACATATTATTTATAAAAATTCTATCAATGCTGTACCCCTTTACTTTTACACCTTTCATGGCAATTGGAATTAAGGCAACAATGATTAATGCATTGAATATCAAAGCTGATATAATTGCAGATTTAGGTGACGATAAATGCATAATATTTAGTGAAGTCATTTCAGGAATCGTTGACATCATTAGTGCAGGTAAAATTGCAAAGTATTTTGCTACGTCATTAGCCAAACTAAATGTCGTTAATGCACCTCTCGTCATTAATAGTTGTTTGCCTATTTTTACAACCTCTATTAACTTTGTAGGATTCGAATCTAAATCAATTAGATTGGCCGCCTCTTTAGCACTAATTGTCCCTGAGTTCATAGCTAATCCTATATTCGCTTGTGCTAGCGCAGGTGCATCATTTGTACCATCTCCTGTCATCGCAACAATATGGCCTTTCGCTTGTTCATCTTTGATGACTTTAATTTTATCTTCGGGTTTACACTCTGCAACAAATCTATCAACACCCGCTTCTTTTGCAATTGTAGCTGCTGTTAGAGCATTATCGCCCGTACACATAACTGTTTCAATGCCCATTTTTCTCAATTCAGCAAATCGTTCTACAAGACCATCTTTAATCACATCTTTTAAATAAATCACGCCAAGCATGACGTTGTTTTCAATGACTATTAATGGTGTGCCACCTTTACTCGATACATCCATACAGATAGACTCAATATTAAGAGGAATATTGCCTTGTTGTTGTTTGACAAGATTTATCATACTATTAGGTGCACCTTTGAATACCGATATTTCATTTGTAATGATTCCGCTCATTCTAGTTTCAGCTGTAAAAGGCTTATATGTGCCATCAATGTCTTTAGGCAGCTCATTTATATACATCTGCTTCGCTAATCGCACAATACTTTTTCCTTCTGGCGTATCATCGTAAATTGATGACATATAAGCAGCGACTATCAATTTTTCCATCATTTGTTGATTCACTGGTAAAAATTCACTAGCGATTCGATTGCCATAAGTGATTGTGCCTGTCTTGTCTAAAATCATTACATCGACATCTCCACATACTTCTACAGCACGCCCACTTTTCGCTAATACATTGAATTGAGTAACACGATCCATGCCTGCAATACCAATCGCCGATAACAAACCACCGATTGTCGTTGGTATTAAACATACTGTTAACGCAATGAGCATCGCAATAGGTAAAATTAAATGCAGGTAAGATGCTATTGGATATAATGTTACAATAACGACTAAAAATATAATTGTTAACGTTGTTAATAATGTAAAAAGTGCAATTTCATTTGGTGTTTTATTTCTTTCCGCCCCTTCAACTAAGGCAATCATTTTATCTAAAAAAGATGTACCCGCTTCACTCTCAACACGTATTTCTAACCAATCAGATGTTACAAGTGTACCGCCAATGACTCCATCAAAATCGCCACCTGATTCTTTTATCACAGGTGCAGACTCACCAGTAATTGCAGATTCATCAACGGTTGCTAATCCATTTATTACAACGCCATCAGCAGGGATTGTTTCTCCATTTTCTACCCGAATATTTTGTCCGGCTTTTAACTCTGTGGCGTTCACTATCCGATACGCACCATTTTCTTCTATCAATCGAGCAGTTAAATTTGATTGTGCTTGTCTTAAACTATCAGCTTGCGCTTTTCCACGACCTTCAGCAAAGGCTTCTGAAAAATTAGCAAACAATATAGTTATTAATAATATGATAAAAATTGTAATCAAATAACCTCGCGATAGATAGCTAGTTCCAAATATGTCAGGAAAACATATTAATATCAACGTTAAAAGCATTCCAACCTCGACGACAAACATTATCGGATTTTTTATTAATTGTTTAGGATTCAGCTTATAAAAACTCATTTTCAAAGCTTCTATCACCATTGTTTGATTGAAATATTTATTTACATGATGCATTTTTTCCATCCCTTTACTTTATTTTAAAGTTAAAAATTCACCAATAGGACCAAGTAATAGTACTGGAATAAATGTCAAACCACTTAGTAAAACGATAAATACGATTAGTGATACACCAAAATAAGGTTTATCAATCGCTATTGTATGTTTATCTTGGTGGTATGATTTTTTATTCACTAAACTTGATGAAATCATTAATTGCAAAATAATTGGTATATAACGAGAAAGCAACATAATGATTCCTGTAGAGATATTCCAGAATGTTGTATCATCTTTCAGTCCTTCAAACCCTGATCCATTGTTCGCAGCAGCTGATGTCATTTCATACATAACTTGTGAGATACCATGAAAAGACGGATTCGTTATACTTTCACTTGCTCCAGGAATCATAAAAGCAAGTGCTGAAAATACTAAAATTAAAATTGGATGTATGAGAAAGACTAAGACAATACATTTCATTTCACGGGCGCCAATTGGCATATTTAAATATTCTGGCGTTTTACCAACCATCAAACTGCATATAAACACTGTCAGTAAGACATATATCAATAAATTCATGAGTCCTACGCCTTCGCCACCAAATACAACATTTAGCATCATTAATACCATTGGTCCTAATCCACCTAGAGGCGTTAAGCTATCATGCATGTTATTAACAGAACCCGTTGTAAATGCCGTCGTAATAACTGTAAATAGTGCTGACAAACCTGCTCCAAACCGTACCTCTTTACCTTCCATATTCGCTCCATGAATTCCTAAATTTGCTAGTATTGGATTACCACGATACTCACTCCACATAGTTAATGTAAGAATTGCTATAAAAATGAAAAACATTGCGACAAATAATATCAGCGCATGACGATGTACTCGTTTACCATGTCTACTTAACATGCGACCAAATAAGAACAACATTGACATAGGAAGTAACATCATACTGCCCATTTCTATAAAATTGCTCCAAATATTTGGATTTTCAAAAGGTGTTGCAGAATTTCCTGCTAAAAATCCTCCACCATTCGTACCAAGATGTTTTATTGATTCAAGTGATGCAATAGGTCCAAATGCAATATGTTGAATATGTCCGCTTAAAGTCCGAATCATTAAATTAGCATGCAACGTTTGTGGTACACCTTGAGTCATCAATAAAATACTAATTAAACATGATAATGGTAAAAGCACTCGGACAATAAACCGAACAATATCTTGATAAAAATTACCAATGATATTAGTCAATCCGGTTAAACGTCTCAACATCGCTATACAAACGGCGTAACCTGATGCACTAGATGTAAACATTAAATATGTCATTACAATCATTTGCGTTAAATATGTCACACCTGATTCACCGTTATAGTGTTGTAAATTACTATTTGTTAAAAAAGATATTGCTGTATTAAACGCTAAATCTATCGATTGGTTTAAATTATGATTTGGATTTAAAAAAAGCCATTGCTGAACTATTAGCAATACAAATGTTATAACCCCCATAAATCCATTAAATGCCAGAAAATGTTTGACATATGTTTTAGCTGACATGTGTTCTAAATCTGTGCCGATAATTTTAAAACACATATTTTCAAATCTAGTAAATATTAAATCTACTCTTGACGATTGCACCAATGCTACGCGATATAGATATCCACTAAAAACATATGCAATCATAACCATCATTGTTAGAAACAAAATTATTTCCATGATAACCCTCACTTAATATATTTCTAAAATTTTTCACTACGAATTAAGGCATAAAATAAATACAAAACTAATGCAATAACTACCAATAATAAAACGATGAGCATTGCCATAACCTCCTTACAACACAACAACATCGTAACAACTTGTTTATGAGAGAAACATTAATTTTCAAACTTAGTTATTAAGAAATCATTAAGATGTGTATGCAGAAATAAATTTTATAGCATTTAATTGTGAAGAATATTATGATATTGCTATCGAGGTGAAGGTTATGTCAAACACTGAATCGCTAAACATAGGAAAAAAGCGTGGATCTTTAACAATTTACATCGGTTACAGTCCAGGTGTTGGTAAAACATTTGAGATGCTTTCAAATGCCATTGAACTATTTCAAAGTAACGTTGATATTAAACTAGGATATATTGAACCGCATCAACGTGATGAAACAAATGCATTAGCTGAACAATTACCTAAAATCGCAACCAATTTTACTAAACATGGTAGTCATCATTTTCAATATTTAGATGTCGACCGCATAATCGAAGAATCGCCGACAATAGTACTTATCGATGAGTTAGCACATACGAACATTTCTAGAGATCGTCATGAGAAACGATATATGGATATTGAAGAAATTTTAAATCATGGTATCGATGTTCATACTACTTTGAACATTCAACATATTGAAAGTTTAAGTAGTCAAATTGAACTGATGACCGGTGTACATGTTAAAGAACGTGTACCCGACTATTTCATAATGAGCGCCGATGTATTAGAAGTCGTAGATATCTCACCTGAACAATTAATTAAACGCTTAAAAGCTGGCAAGGTATATAAAAAGGATAGGCTAGATGTAGCATTTAGTAATTTCTTTACGTATGCCCACCTAAGCGAACTGCGTACATTGACGTTAAGAACAGTTGCCGACTTGATGAGTGATAAAGAAAAAGTCCGACACAATCATAAAACGTCACTCAAACCTCATATTGCTGTGGCAATTAGTGGGAGTATTTATAATGAAGCAGTAATTAAAGAGGCATTCCATATTGCTCAAAAAGAACATGCAAAATTCACTGCTATTTATATAGATGTATTCGAAAAAAGCAGGCAATATAAAGATAGTCAAAAGCAAGTGCATCAACATCTCATGCTTGCAAAATCTTTAGGAGCAAAAGTAAAAGTAGTTTATAGCCAAACCGTTGCATTAGGATTAGACGAATGGTGTAAAAATCAAGATGTAACCAAATTAATTATCGGACAACATATTAGAAATAAGCGGCGAGACTTTTTCAATAAACCTTTAATTGACCATTTAATGTCCTTTGAACATAGCTATAAAATCGAAATCGTTCCAATCAAACAAATACCTGTTGAATTGAAAATGAACAAATCACCCTATCGTCCTAAAGGCAAACGGTTCGCCATAGATATGTTAAAAATGATTCTGATTCAAATAATTTGTGTAATGATGGGACTGTGGATTTATCAACTTGATAAGCATGAGTCTAGTACGATTATTTTAATGATTTTTCTCATCGGCATCATTTTGTTATCCATTTGGACGCGGTCCTACATCATTGGCTTTTTAGCAGCAATTATTAACGTATTTGTTTTTAATTATTTTTTTACGGAACCTAGATATACATTTGAAGTATACCGCTTTGACTATCCTATTACATTTATCGTCAGCATTTTAACAAGTATTTTAACGAGTGCTTTATTAAAACAAATTAAATTCCAATACGCCATTACTAAAAAGCAACTTTATCGTACAGATTTATTATTTCAATTTAATGATTCGATTAAACAAACTTATACAGTTGAAAACTTACTAATAAATGCTGGATACCAAATTAATCAATTATTGCAACAATCAATTACTATATACGTTATCAATCAATCCAAAGTAATTAAAACAATACCATTGCAAAACCATATCGATAATAAGACTCAACAGCATGAACAAGCATTAAGCTGGGTAATTAAAAATGAAAGACAAGCTGGTGCAACAACAGATACATTTCCAGGCATTAATAAATGGTTGATACCAATTGGCACATCTCCGATTAAAGGCATTCTAGCCATTGATCACCAAAGTTCTCAAGTGATTAATCCATATGATGCATCAATATTAGAATCAATGTTAAATGAACTTTCTCTCGCCGTTGAAAATGTGACGTTGCTTAAACAAACAAGAGAATCCATGTTACAGGCTGAACGTCAACTGACACATTCAAATTTTTTAAGATCAATTTCGCATGACATACGTACACCGTTAACAACAATTATGGGAAATTTAGATATTTTAGTGTCACATAGTAAAGATATGTCTATCATAGAAAAGGAACAATTACTTGTGCATAGTTTTCAAGAAAGTCAGTATTTATATCTATTAGTGACAAATATTTTATCATTAACAAAATTACAGTCATCAAATGTTCAGATAAAATTGCAACCTTATCTCGTTAGTGAATTAGTAGAAGAAATCGATATGATTTTAGAACGTCGCCATTTAAAAAAGCGTATAACTGTATCATCCTCAGTAGATTTACAGTTTATACACATTGACAGTAAGTTGATTTTACAAGCTTTATTCAATTTGATTGAAAATGCAGTTAAACACACTTCTACTGACACCAAAATCAATTTATCTATTCGTTATGCTAGCGATGAACAAATCGAATTTGCTGTTATAGACGAAGGACCTGGAATTAGTATAGAAGAACAACAAAAGATATTCGAGCCTTTTTACACAGGGTCAAATAAATATTTTAAAGATAACCAAAAAGAAAGCATGGGACTAGGCTTATATTTAGTACAGACTATCCTACACAAACATCAATCAAACCTACAATATAAACCGAACCAACCACATGGCAGTATATTCTATTTCAATATAGATACAGACTTTAATGAAGGAGACATATAATGCAATCTAAAATATTGATAATTGAAGATGATCACGCAATCACACATTTACTTGATGTTGCATTAACTTTAGATTATTACAATGTAACTACAGCCGAAAATGCCACACAAGCACACTTTAAAATTCAAATTGATAAACCAGATGTCATTTTATTAGATTTAGGTTTACCAGATAAAGATGGATTATGTTTGATTTCAGAAATCAGGCAACATACTGACATTCCTATCATTGTAATAAGTGCAAGACAAGAAGAACAAACAATTATTCAAGCTTTAGATAACGGTGCGAATGACTATATGACTAAGCCTTTTAATGTTGATGAGCTTCGGGCACGAATTCGAGTCATCGAAAGAATCGCTAAGTCACATCAAGAAACTAACATTGTATTTACTAACGGTTTGTTAAGCATCGACTTTGGCTCCAAATCTGTTGTTATTAATAATCAGGAGGTACATTTGACACCAAATGAATTTAGCTTGTTAGAACTATTGTCAAATCATAAAGGAAAAGTACTCACTTATGAGATGATATTAAAACGAATATATGGCTATGTTAATAAGACTGAAATGCCTAGTTTAAGAGTGCATATGACATCATTAAGACAAAAACTTTCACAATGTCACGAGGACGCAAAAGATATTATTAAAACACATCCACGCATTGGTTATCAAATGTTGCAGTGGAAAGAGAAATAATTAAATAAAAAAGATCGCTGCCATTAAACGAATGATTGGCAGTGATCTTTTTTATATTCAACTTATTATTTATTGCGCACTAGTGTCAGCAAAATGCCCTATTGTTTTTTACAAGCACATGATACCGAAATTACTTTCATAAAATTTATTTTTGGTCAATTATTCTTAGTTTTAGTGGTT